>OLCT01000106.1_pt1 | contig 19291 bp, 23 predicted proteins | sample 1607931 | NCBI WGS metagenome assembly OLCT01 (sample SAMN02674698, study PRJEB24791) | human gut metagenome, SKBSTL036 | isolation source: stool | host: Homo sapiens | place: USA
CTCCGTGAGCTGAAGGACATGATAAGCGATCTCAAAAAAATGATAAAGACACTTCCATCGATGCTGCAAAGAGCTGTGCCAGCAAAAAAATCCCAATCAGAAACGCAATGGCTCCAAATGGGAGAAATGCACATATAATTCCCGCAAACAGCGGCACCAGACCGCCGCTCAGTTTCGGCATCAGTCCGATGTTCTGGTTAATCAGAAACACCGCCGCAAAGGCAGTTATAAAACGCAGGAATGCATTCACAAATGCACTGTATCTCGCATAGAAAGCCTTGAGTGCTTCTTTCCCTGCAAGGAGTCCTCTCATCTGCCTCTCCTCTCTCTCTCCATTTTTCTGGCGCGCCGGTGTATATCGTAGCGCTTATCCAGATGTTTCAGTTTCGCTATGTAGATCCGGTTCATCCTTTCCTCGTACTCATACCGCCCGCCATACACGATGATCGTCAGGACGACATACAGAAAAAGCCCCCCGAGGTATAAAGCTCCTCCTCGAAAAGCCAGTCCCTTCAGTTCATCCATTCCTATCGAACTCAGAACTACTTCTACATTAAATAATACCCACATTCCAAAGAGAAGTATGCTGCACAATGTATAGCTTATAAATCCCCGGAGCAGATTGCGGCTGATATAGTCGCTTTTAAAATACTGATTGACTGTTTTCATCTGGGAAGCATGCTTCTTCTCAAACAGTGCCAGTTCGGTCATTAATTTTATCTTGTCTTCGTTGAGCATACATGGTTCCTTTTTTATATATGCCGCGGCTTCCGGTCCGATACGTCCCGTTTCTGAAACCGCTGCGCCAAAAACGCATTCTTCCATAAATTATAACATAACTTTTTTCTCTTGGCGAGGGGGCGGGGGGATTTTTCATAGGTTTTTCATAAATTTGTAAGGGATTGTCAGACATCAAAAAAGAGCTCTGCCGATCACACATTTTCGCATGATCGGCAGAGCGTATCAAGTCTGTTTCATAAGATGTAAAAACTATGCCTTTTTTGCTTCTTTTTATGTTATGATACTTTTATGATGATACCAGGGTCAAAAGGTCAGAAGTTCGACGCAAGCTTGCTTGCAGGAGCATTTTTGACCTTGGGACCCGCCAAAAACATGAGTAAGTAGCCATTTTTCAAAGAAAAATGAGCGAATTACGAATGTTTTTGAAGATTGCGGGAGCATATAGTGCGGAGCAATCTGGTATCAGAGGGGTCAAAATGCCTTTTGACCCCAACATCTTTGATATTAATTTCTACTGTAATCATAGATAACGATAAATCACATTGCAAGGGGGATACGCGATGCGGAAAAGATATGCAAAACTGCTTGGGCTTGCCTGCCTGATCGGTGCCATGGGGCTGCTTCCTTCTTCCCAGAGCCGTGCGGCCGGATGGCTGAAGGACGGAAACTACTGGTACTACATGACCGACGACGGTCAGAAGCATACCGGATGGGTACATATCGGAGAGAAATATTATTATATGGATGAATCGACCGGCAAGATGGTGACTGGATGGCGTCAGGATTCATCCACTTCCGCCTGGTATTATTTCAACCAGAGCGGCGAGATGATGACTAAATGGCAGAAAATCAACAACTACTGGTACTATTTTAACCAGTACGGTGTGATGCAGAAGGGCTGGCTCCAGCTTGATACGGTCTGGTATTATCTGGGCAATGATGGACGGATGTTTACCAACTGGCAGAAGATGGATAACGGCACCTGGTACTATTTCGGCACGGACGGGGCGATGCGGACTGGATGGCAGAAGGTAAACAGCACCTGGTATTATCTCGACGAAAATGGAAAAATGCTGACCGGTTGGCAGCTCATCAAAAATGAATACTACTATCTCCATGATGGCAAGATGCTGACCGGATGGCTCAATGACAGCAACGGAAACACCTACTACATGGACAAGACAGACGGCAATATGAGCCGCGGCTGGAAGCAGATCGACGGCACCTGGTACTATTTCAATGAGTACGGACACCGTCAGAAAGGCTGGATTAAGGTATCCGGCACCTACTATTATCTGGATGAGAACGGTAAGATGGCTTCGAACACAACCCGGACGATTGATTCGGTGAAATACACCTTTGCCAAGAGCGGTGCGTGCCAGAATCCACCGTCCAGTCTCTCCGGCATGAGCGACAGCTATTTTGACCCAAGTGCTTCACAGGGAACAGGGACTTCGTCTGGCAGTTCTTCTTCAAGCAGCACTTCGGGGCCAAGCGGAACGGCTTCGAACAATTCCAATTCAGGGACCTCCAGTTCAGGTAACACCAACAATTCGAATAGTTCCGATCCTTCGACCAGTTTTACTGCACCGGGAAGTTCCAACAGCTCCAGCTCGTCAAATGGTTCTTCGTCGGGCACAACCGTTCCGATTCCTGGAAGCGGCTACAGCAGCTCCACTTCCACGCCGGGCGGGACTTCCAGTTCGTCAGGCTCTTCGAAAAACCAGACAAGCAGCAGTTCCACCAGCGATACCAGCAATGTACCAAGCCGCATCTACAGCAACGGCACGACTTACACCGCACCGACGACATCGAACTCCAGCTCGTCAGGCTCTTCGTCAAATTCGTCCGATAAACGGATTAACGGATTTACCTCCAATCAGGGCGATACGATTCAGGAGGGACAGACGCAGGGTCCTGGACGGAAATAAACCGTATTTGCAAAATATATAATTGAAATAAAAAAGATTTTGACCAACGATTCATAGCTTATATCGATGGTCAAAATCTTTTTAATTAAAATCATACCTTCTAAAAGCTGCCTACACCTCAAACACCAAATCCCCATAACTCGGAAATGGCCATAATTCTTTATCTACCAGCATTTCCAATTCGTCTGCCGGTTTACGGAGAGCTGCCATCGCCGGGCACACCTCATGCAGATAGGCGAATGCTTTTTCTTTGTTATCCTTGATCGCAGATGCCTTTGCCAGGATATCTTTGAGTGCCGCCAATGCCACCTTCATCTCTGAAAGTTTATCAGAGGTCTCTAAAAGCAGTTCTTTCTGGACACTGACATCGGCCTCCTCACAGGCAGTCCGGACGGCTGTCAGGGAGGAAGCAAGCTGAGTCGTATATTTGACAACCGCCGGGATGATCTGCTTGCCTGCCATGTCGATCATCGTCTTCGCCTCGATGTTAACAGTCTTGGAATATGCCTCATACTCGATCTCGGCACGGGATTCCAGCTCGGTCCGGGTGTACACGCCAAATTCTTCAAAGAGCTTGATCGCTTTCTCGGTCCGGATTGCCTCGACAGAATCGATACCCGCTTTCAGGTTCGGGAGTCCACGGCGCTCTGCCTCTTTAACCCATTCCTCAGAATAACCATTTCCGCTGAAAATGATACGGCGGTGCTCTGCAAACAGACGCTTGATGATATCATGGACTGCGCTGTCAAAATCATCGCTGTTTTCCAATTCGTCCGCAGCCTCTTTAAACGCCTCTGCCACGATCGTGTTGAGCACGACGTTCGGGGATGAAACAGAATCCGAAGAACCAACCATACGGAACTCGAATTTGTTACCGGTAAACGCAAACGGTGAAGTACGGTTGCGGTCGGTTGCATCCTTGACGAAATCCGGAAGTGTCGCTACTCCCGTCTGAAGTACCTCGCCTTTCTTAGAATGTGCGGCTTCGCCCGTGCTGCACAGCTGATCGATAACATCCTCCAGCTGCTCGCCCAGGAAAATAGAGATGATCGCTGGCGGCGCCTCTGCCGCACCCAGACGATGATCGTTGCCCGGAATCGCGGTGGACTCGCGCAGCAGATCCGCGTGTCTGTCAACTGCTTTCATGATGCACGCCAGAACCAGAAGAAACTGTACATTTTCGTGCGGCGTCTCGCCCGGATTCATCATGTTGATGCCGTCGTCGCTCGTCAGGGACCAGTTGTTGTGCTTACCGGAACCATTGATTCCGTCAAATGGTTTCTCATGCAGCAGACAGGTCAGACCGTGATGTCCTGCGACACGCTTCATCGCCTCCATGACCATCTGGTTGTGATCGACTGCCAGATTGACCTGACAATAGGTTGGCGCTAATTCATGCTGTGCTGGTGCAACTTCGTTGTGCTGTGTCTTTGCACTGACCCCCAGACGCCACAATGTCTCATTTAACTCTTTCATGAACGCACCGACTCTCGGACGGATGCTTCCAAAATAGTGATCATCCATCTCCTGTCCTTTCGGCGGCATCGCGCCAAACAGGGTACGACCGGTGTAGATCAGGTCTTTTCTCTGTAAATATTTGTTCTTATCAACCAGAAAATACTCCTGCTCCGGTCCCACATACGGAATCACACGGTGGGAAGTCGTATTTCCAAACAGGCGGAGAATCCGGAGTGCCTGCTCGTTGATTGCCTGCATGGAACGCAGCAGCGGTGTCTTCTTATCCAGTGCTTCGCCGCGGTACGAACAGAATGCAGTCGGTATGTAGAGTGTCACGCCCAGCGTATCTTCCCGCAGAAATGCCGGGGAAGTACAATCCCAGGTTGTATAGCCGCGTGCCTCAAAGGTGGAACGAAGTCCGCCCGACGGAAACGAGGATGCATCCGGCTCGCCCTTAATCAGCTCTTTACCGGAAAACTCCATGATAACGCGTCCGTTGGAATCCGGTACGGAGATAAACGCATCATGTTTTTCTGCCGTAATGCCGGTCAGCGGCTGGAACCAATGGGAATAATGCGTCGCACCGCGCTCGATCGCCCAGTCTTTCATCGCGTGTGCGACAACATCTGCGATGGACGGATCCAGCTCAGCTCCGTCTTCAATGGTTTTCTTCAGTTTTTTGTAAACACTTTTCGGAAGGCGTTCCTGCATCGCCTTGTCATTAAACACATTTTTTCCGAAAATTTCCGGTACATTGATAATCTCGCTCATTCAATCCCTCACATTAATATGAAAACAGACCGGACCGCCGGTATGTATATCCGCGTTGCGAAATGTACATCCCTGCAGTCCGGTCATGAACCTTACTTATTCATCAGGCTTTTCCGATAGAACCGAACAGTTCCATCTTTGTCTTAACCGTCTCTTTGATCGCCTCAAAACCAGGTGCAAGAAGTTTACGCGGGTCAAATCCTTTGCCCTGCTGATCCTTACCAGCCTCGATATACTGGCGGGTTGCCTCTGCAAATGCCAGCTGGCACTCAGTATTTACATTAATCTTCGCTACACCTAAAGAAATGGCTTTCTTGATCATATCTTCCGGAATACCGGTACCACCGTGAAGAACCAGCGGCATATCGCCTACTTTTTCTTTTACGGCTGCCAGCGTCTCAAAGCTTAAGCCTGGCCAGTTTGCCGGATATTTGCCGTGGATATTGCCGATACCTGCTGCCAGCATATCAACTCCGAGGTCTGCAATCGCCTTGCACTCGTTCGGATCTGCACATTCGCCCATACCGATCACGCCGTCTTCCTCGCCGCCGATGGAACCAACCTCAGCCTCCAGGGAAATACCTTTCTCCGCGCAGACTTTGACTAATTCTTTGGTTTTCTCTACGTTCTCGGCGATCGGATAATGGGAGCCGTCAAACATGATGGAAGAAAATCCAGCATCGATACATTTGTAGCAGCCCTCGTAGGTGCCGTGATCCAGATGCAGAGCGACCGGGACGGTGATGCCCATGGAATCGACCATAGCATCGACCATAGCAGCGACGGTCTTGAAGCCGGTCATGTACTTGCCGGCACCCTCGGAGACACCCAGGATGACAGGACTCTTCATCTCCTCGCAGGCGGTCAGAACAGCCTTGGTCCACTCCAGGTTGTTGATGTTGAACTGAGGCACACCGTAGTGGCCGTCACGAGCTTTGATGAGCATTTCGGTTGCATTTACCAACATTATTATTACCTCCAAAAATTATCGGGGTCTGTTCGTACCCACACACCGCTTTGTGCATGGTTTAACGAAGTTGCACCCTAAGTATACCCCAAACAGCGGGTAAAATCAATCCACCGGAGAGTTTTTGTAACCAAACCGAAGCTTTCTCGGCCAGCAGTGTGCTCGAAAGACTGAGAAATAAGTGGGATGCAACATTTTATACAGGCTTCGACAACATCCGGCCAGACCGGCGGCGGAGGCACCAAAGCAGACGATTTTCAACAGGGATCCACATTCGTCAAAATGATGTTGGATAAAAAGGCAAAACAAGTGCCGCTCTGCTTCAAAATTTTGTCATAATTCTGACTTGAAAATTACAAAATGTATGAAGGGTTCTGAGCCTGTCGAGATAAGATTGTGGAAAACCTTGTGGAAAGTGTGGAATTCCACCCGGAAAACAGGCTTGAACGCTTGAGTTTTGAACTTTCTCCACAGGGTTTTCAACTTGTGGAAAAAACAGGGCGGGTATACGGATGGTAAAGCGGTCTGAATGTGGAAAACTTTTACCACAGGCAAAAAGACGGATAACCGGCGCGCAAAAGGCAACACTTCTCCCATGAGGCGCTGCCCGGGCGGGCGGCACAGAAATTTCACGGGAAGAAAAAGCGCAATTCTATGGCAAACCCCTGCCGCTTATGTTATACTTCAAGATGAGTTATAAGCGCTGTACGTCTGAAATGCGTCAGTGCCTGCCGCAAAATGCAGCTTTACAGCGCTGCGGTCCTGAAAACTCGTTTGAAGCGATACGATGACGCCGGGCCGGAAGGGCTTTGGCGTCCTGCGATAGAAACGGAAGGAGAACTTCATGGAAGAACGCAATATGCCCCGCCGTCCCCGCCGCGAAAAGGCCGACGACCAGCCCCGGAACGAGAGCCTCGTCTACGGCAAGAACCCGGTCACAGAGCTGCTGAAGAGCGGCTCCGGCGTGGATACGGTGTTGCTGGCCGAGGGTATGGCCCCGGCTGTGGCCGCTTACTATACCGCAATGGCGAAGGAAGCCGGTGCCACCGTCAAACGGGTACACCCCAACAAGCTGCGCCTCATGACCGGCACCGAGAGCCATCAGGGCGTGGCTGCCTTTGCCAGTGAGATCGAATACGCAACGGTGGAGGACCTGCTGGCCGCTGCCAAAGAGAAGGGCGAACCGCCCTTCCTCGTGCTGAGCGACGGCATCGAAGACCCCCACAATCTGGGCGCTGTCATGCGCTCGGCTCTGCTGTGCGGCGCTCACGGCATCGTCATCCCCAAGCGGGGCGGCGCATCCGTGACCCCCACCGTCATCAAGTCCAGCGCCGGTGCGGCTGAGCGCCTGCCCGTGGCCCGTGTGGCCAACATCGGCGAGACCATCCGCCGCCTCAAGGAGCAGGGTGTTTTCGTCTACTGCGCCGACATGGACGGCGTGTCCCTGCGCAAGAATAACCTCACCGGCCCCATTGCGCTGGTGCTGGGCAGCGAGGGCAGCGGTGTGTCGCAGCTGGTCAAGAAGCTCTGCGACGGCGTTGTGAGCCTCGATATGACCGCACAGGGTACCGGCGTGGACAGCTTCAATGTCTCGGTGGCCGCAGGCATCATCCTGTATGAGATCCAGAGCCAGCGCGCCGCACAGGGCTGAGCTGGTCCGTGCCGAACGAAACGAGGGAGGGAAGATCAGGATGCCAAAGGATGACGAGCGGAAGGAAATGACGCAGGAAGAGCTCGACGCCCGCGAAGAAAAATTCCGCACCTTTTTTACCACCAGTGTAGCCCAGGTCCCGGAGGAGATGACCCGGCGGGACGATGAGAATGAAGAAAAGCCCAAGAGCCTGCTGGGCCGGCTGTTCCGCCGTGAAAAGGGCGAACAGCAGGAAGGCGGCACACCCGAAGAGAGCTGTACCGGCGAGATACAGCTGGGCGGCGAGGAGCCGGAGGAACCCTCCGACCTGGAGCTGGTCCTGGCGCTGGAAGAGGAAGTTGCAGAGCCGAAGCCCGAGCAGCCGAAGCCAGTCGAGCCGGTCAGCGCCCCCCAGCCTGAGCCGGAGGAGCCCCAAAAGCCCGCAGAACCCATCAAAGCGCCGGAGCCGCCTGCTTCCAAGCCGGAGAAAAAGCCGGCAGAAAAGCAGGCCGCGCCCCGGAAAAAGGCGGTCCAGTACGAGCCGCGCACCCCGCAGGAGCAGTACGAGGACCGGGAGATGCAGGCGCTCAAAGCCATGCTGTTTGGTGCAAAGCTTCCGCCGCAGGAGGAAGAGCCTCCCCAGCCGGGGAAGCCCGCAAAACCGGAAAAGAGCACCCCGGCAGTTCCGGTCATTGCAACGAAACCAGACGCAGAAAAAGAGCCGGATGCAGCGCCGGAGAAGCCTGCCGTGCCGATGCCCGAGATGGTGTTTGCAGAAGATAAGGCATCGAAGCCCCATGCGGCCCTGGCGATGCAGTTCTTCGGCAAGGGTGACGACGAGAAAGCGCCCGCAGCCCCGGCCCGCGCGACGCCGCCGGACAATGACGACAGCATGAGCCTGCCGCTCATGTTCCTGAACGACGGCGACGAGGTGGCTCCGGTGGAGCCGCCGAAGGAGGAAGCGCCTGCACAGCCGGCCGAAGAGGCCGGTACGGCACCGGCTGCTCCGGAGGCTGCACCCGTCGAGGAAGCGCCTGTCGAAGAGGAAAAAACGCCCGAGACGCCGGAACAGGTGGGGGAACGGCTGCACCAGATGGGCGCGGCCCTTACATTGCGCTGTGCGCTGGGCGGCATCCTTGCACTGGTGCTGCTCCACTTTGGCCTCGCCGCAGAGGGCCTTGTCGGCCCGCTGGGCGGCCTTGACCCCGTAACTGCCCCGGCGGCCTTCTATGCCGCTGATCTGCTCTTCCTGACGCTGGCGCTGGCTGTGGGCTGGCCCGTCGTGAGGGACGGCCTGAAGGGTCTGCGGGGCGAACGCCCCAGCATGGAGACCATGCCCGCGATGGCAGCCTGCGCTGCGCTTTTGCAGGCCGCTGTGGCCCTGCTGAACGCGCAGAACTATCAGGCGTCCAGCTTCACCCTTCTGTCCGGCATTGCGGCGCTGGGGCTGTTCCTTGCACTGCTGGGCGACCGTGTCCTTCTGGCCTCGGTCCAGGGCGGCTTCAAACTGGCGCAGGCCGGTCCGGAGCATCGCGGTGCGTTCCGCGCCAAGGACAAAGACCTTATCCGCATCCTCTCCAAGGACATGGACGAAAAAGACCCCTGGGTGCTGCTCAGCCGACCCGCTGAGTGGGACGACGCGATGGTGGAGCAGGGCTTCGGCCCCCGCGCCTGTGAGCGCCGCGCCCGTAAGACGAATTACATCCTGCTGGGTGCGGCTGTGTTGGCCGGTCTGGTCTTCTGCCTCTTTGGCGGCGGCCTCAACGGCGGTGCTGCGGCGCTGACCGCTGTGCTCTGCATGGGTTCGCCTCTGTCCTCCACCCTTATCGCAGGCTTTGCATCCCTGCGGCTGCAGCAGACTGCCGCTGCCTCGGGTGCGGTGATCCCCGGCTGGGCGGCGATCGAGGAACTGGGCGGTGTGGATACCGTTCAGGCTGACGCCGATGAGCTGTTCACCCCGGACAGCGCCATGCTCGAGGACATCCGCATCTTCAAGGGCGGACGCATCGACCGGGCCATCCTCTATTCGGCCAGCGTCCTGAGCAAGTGCTGCAACACCCTGAGCGGCCTGTTCCGCCAGATCATCGAGGACCGCACCGACATCCTCTACCCGGTCAAGGACCTGGAAGTCCATCGCGGCCTCGGTTTCTCTGCATGGTGCGACAACAACCGCATCCTCATCGGCACCCGTGCGTACATGGAAAAAGAAGAAGTTCCCCTGCCCGACGAGGAATATGAGGCCAAGCACTCCAAGAACGGCGAGCTGCAGATCCTCTATCTGGCCGTGTCCGGCAGTCTGCACGCCATGTTCGTGCTCCACTATGTGGGCGGACGGAACGCCGCCCGCGGTCTGGAACAGCTGCAAAAAGAGAATATCCAGCTGCTGGTGTCCTGCCAGGACCCCACCCTGACCGCACGGCACATCACCGACGCCTACCATCTGCCCGAGGGCATGGTCGTCCTGCTGGACCAGGAGCAGTGTGCCGCACTGGGCGCTGCCACCGCCGAAGACACCGGCTCCGAAGGCTGCTGCATCCTTTGCACCAACGGCTTTGCCAGCCTGACCGGCGGTCTGCGGGCCGCAGAGCAGGCCCAGAACGCCGAGACGACCGCTACCACGGTGCAGCTGGTGTCGGTGTGGTTCTCGGTGGCCATTGCCGTCCTGCTGACCTATGCGGGCAGCGTGGGGATGCTGAGCGTGGCTGCGGTGCTGATGTATCAGGCGGCATGGAGCGCTCTCAGCATCGCCGTGTGCGCACTCAAGCAGCATAGTTGAAAAAATAAATAGGAAATATTCTCAAAATAAATAGGAATAATTCTTGATTTCTGCCCGAAATTCTGGTATAATACCCTCAGAGACAAGGAAGACCTATCGCACACCCGGTACCGAACAAAGCGGGCTGCGCGTAGAATAAACCAAACCGGACACAGCCCATACTGGCAGTGTCAGACTATCTGAGAGGAGAACAGATTATGGAACTCAAGGGAACCAAGACCGAGAAGAACCTGATGGAAGCTTTTGCAGGCGAGAGCATGGCCCGCAACAAGTACACCTACTTTGCAAGCGTTGCAAAGAAGGAAGGCTACGAGCAGCTGGCCGCTATCTTCGAAGAGACCGCCGGCAACGAGAAGGAACACGCCAAGCTGTGGTTCAAGGCCCTCTGCGGCGGCTCCATCCCCGACACCCTGACCTGCCTCGAGATGGCAGCCAGCGGCGAGAACGAAGAGTGGACCGATATGTACCCCCGCATGGCAGCTGAGGCCAAGGAGGAGGGCTTCACCCAGCTGGCCGCTCTCTTCACGATGGTGGGCCAGATCGAAAAGGAGCACGAGGCACGCTACCGCGCCCTTGCCGCCAACCTCAAGGAGGGCAAGGTCTTTGCCCGTGAGGAACAGCAGGTGTGGGTCTGCCGGAACTGCGGCTACACCCATATTGGCAAGTCTGCTCCCCTCAAGTGCCCGGTCTGCGCACATCCCCAGAGCTACTTTGAGCTGAAGGCCAAAAATTACTGAGTTTTTTCAGATATTCCGTCCGATGAGAGCCGCCGCACCTGTATAAAGTGCGGCGGCTCTTTTGCTGTCTGGTGAAATACAGTCTGCACGATTTGTATAAATTTGGCGGGGGTGTTTTAGTGCCTTTCACGAAAAGGTGCGCGAAATTGTGACACTTCTGGCGAAGAACTTGACCCTTCTTTTGGGTGCGTGTACAATAAACTAATAGTGAGAGGGATCTTGTGCAGAGCACATTGCGATAAACCTTATCCAAAGGAGGGAAGTGCTACCCTATGAATAAGATCACACGGCTTGCAGCGGCGTTTGTGCTGAGCGGGCTGCTTCTGGCAGCTCCTGCTGCACAGGCGGCCCCCGCATTGCTGGGAGCATCGGCGAACTTTGAGCTGGAAGTGAACGAGATGGAGCTGGAGATCACGGCAGACGACCCCCGCCCCAAAGCCTATCTTTACACCGGCGGGCAGAGCGACTACTACTTCATCGTCTGGATGAGCAGCAACCCCACCGTGGCTTCCGTGGACGGCGATGGCCGTGTCACCGGCCGCAGCGCCGGTGAGGCCACGATCACCGCCATCACCGACCGGGGCGAGTGCGCTGCCTGCAAGGTGACTGTCCGCAAGGAGAGCGGCAATGCGGCCAGCAAAAAGCCTGCCCTCGACCACACCACCCTCAACCTCGTTATCCAGTACAACAACGCCCACCCCAGCCAGAAACTGCAGCTCATCAACACGAGCGGCTCCTTTGTCTATGCCTACCAGTGGATGAGCAGCAACCCCGAGGTGGCAACGGTGGATCCGGAGGGCCTTGTCACGGCCCAGAAGCCCGGCACCACCACCGTCACGGCGCTGGCCACCAACGGTCAGGCGCTGCGCTGCGCCGTTACCGTCAACAGCGATGTCGGCAAGGTGACTCTGAATAAGCGCGACCTGCTGCTCCGCACGGTGGGCAGCAAAGAGGCACTCACAGCGTCTGTCGCTGTGGAGGACGGCGCGAATGTACCCATCACATGGGTCAGCAGCAATCCCGGCGTCGCTACCGTGGACACTTCTGGTGTCGTGACTGCCGTCGCCGACGGCGAGGCAAAGATCACGGCTCTCTCGCCGGATGGACGCTTCGACAGCTGCAGCGTTTTCGTGGGCCTTGCGGCAGACAAGTACGACACGGAAGAGGACCTGGCCGAGGAACTCAAGCTTCCGGACCCCTATGTGGCGGTCCGGATGAACCGGCTGAGCTGAACCGAAAACACAAAGAGGAAGCCCCGCACTGCATCGTTCGATGTGGTGCGGGGCTTTTGCTTATTGATCAACCAGCTCAATAAAGGCTTTCATCTGGGGCGTGAGCCATTTGTCCTTGTGATAGAACAGCTGCCGGTGCATGGTGACAGTGCAGTCGGGGACATGGAGGCGGGCGATACGCCCGGCGGAGAGGGCAGGACGGACGATGTACTCGGGCAGGAAGGAGAACCCCATCCCGCGCTCCACCATCTGGCAGAGCAGCGAGGCGCTGCCCAGCTCGATGTAGGGGTGGATAGACAGCCCGCGGGCGGCGAGGCGCTGGTCGAGGGCGTCACGGTAGCTCATGCCCCGCTCTGTGAGAAGAAATTCCTGTTGAGCCAGAACATCCAGCGGCACTTCGGCCTTGTCGGCCAGCGGATGCCCGGCGGGGGCCACGAAGCAGACCGGCTCCGGCACATTGACGGCCAGCGTCAGGCTGGGCAGGAGCAGAGGCTGGTCGAGGGTGTAGGCCAGGTCGATCTGGTTCGCGCTCAGCAGCCGCAGCATCTCGTCGGCGGTGGCGGTGCGGAGCACCAGCTCCACCTGTGGGCAGAGGGCGTGGAACTGCTGCAGCAGGTCGGGCAGGAAGGTGCTGCATACGGAATCGGCCAGTGCCACCCGCAGGGTGCCGCTGACGGCCCGGGCAGGCAGCAGCGCGGCCTTGGCCTGCTGGGCCGTGATGAGAAGGGTGCGGGCATAGCTCTGGAACGTCTGGCCCGCGTCGGTGAGGCGGACGGTCTTGCCCACCCGGTCAAAGAGAGGCGTACCCAGCTCTGTTTCCAGCTGGGAGATCTGGGCCGATACCGCCGACTGAGAGTAGCCCAGCTCCCGCGCAGCGCTGGAAAAGCTGTGCAGCTCGGCGATATGAAGGAAGGTGTTGATATTTCGGAGTTCCATAACAGTCCCTCCGGCGTCAGCGGCGGTCGATGCCGGTGACGGTCAGGACCTCGCCGTCCACTTTGAAGTGGACTTCCAGCCCGCCAAACTCCATGCCGTAGACCCGCTCCGGGTCGTGCTGGTAGGAGGGGCGGGGGTCGTTTTCCAGCACACCCTGCAGCGCGGCCTGCTGGTCGGCAGGCACTCTGGCCCAGAGGCCGGCGTCGCAGACCATGGTCAGGTGGTGGAACTGGGTCTGGGCTGTGAAGCCTGCGGCGGCGTCCGGGTGGCAGTCGGCGTAGGGGATGTAGGGCTTGATGTCGTAGATGGGGGTGCCGTCCATCAGGTCGGCGCCCCGCACGATGAGGACGGGGCCGACGTCAGGCCGGTGCTCGATGGCTTCCAGCTGGACGCTGGACAGTCCCAGCGGATTGGGTCGGAAGGGCGAGCGGGTGGCAAATACACCCATCCGGGTGTTGCCGCCGAGGCGGGGCGGCCGGACGGTGGGGGACCAGCTGTCCCGCACCGCGCCGGAAAACTGCCACACCAGCCAGATGTGGCTGAAATCCTCGAGACCGCGCACGGCGTCGGCATTGCGGTATTCGGGGGTAAAAATGACCTCGCCCCGCAGGCTGTCCACCAGCCCGCTCTGGCGCGGGATGCCGAACTTGGTGGGGAAGGCGGTGCGGATATGGGCGATGACCTTGAGGGTCATTTCTTCGGGTGCAGACATGTGGAGTCCTCCTTATTATAAGCCACGGCAGAAGCCCACGGCACGGCCCTCGATTTGAATTTCTTCCAGCTGGGGGCCTGCGAATACCATGGGCGGGCAGACGGCGGTGTTGTCGGCCAGCAGCATGACGGTCTCGCCCTGGCGGTGGAAGTGCTTGAGGGTGGCTTCCTCGCCGATGCGGACAGCGGCGATCTCGCCCTGCTCCACCTCGGGCTGGCGGCGGATGCAGACGATGTCGCCGTCGCAGATGGTGGGGGCCATGCTGCTGCCATGGCAGGTGAGGGCGAAGTCGGCGTGCCACGCGGCAGGGACGCCGATGTAGCACTCGATGTTCTGCTCAGCGGTGATGGGGGTGCCGCAGGCGATGGAGCCTACGAGAGGCACCCGCGCCATCTCAGGCAGAGGCTCGAAACCCGGCGGAGGGCAGGGCAGGTCTGCGAGACCCATGAGCCACGCGGGTGTGGTGTCCAGAGCGGCGGCCAGCTCCTCGAGCTTGGCCCGGGGCAGGTCGTTGATGCCCTTTTCCAGCTTGGTGATGGAGGATTTGGAGCGGTAGCCCATCCGGGCGGCCAGCTCTTCCTGCGACAGGCTCAGCTGCTCCCGGCGCTGCCGGATGCGGCTGGACAGATCGGTATCGGACATATAGGGCCTCGCTTTCTCTGCGGTTTGCACGATTTTCGGTGTTCTGAGGACAGTATAGCAAAAAATTTACTATAAATCAACTTTTTAGGGACTATTTTGCGAATAATGTTGACAAATAATCAACTGAAAGATATAATACAACCAATGATTGTGCTGAACGCGTTGAACGCAAAACTGAAAGGAGAAACGCCTATGACCGATACCATGATGATCCGCGACTGCATCCGCAGCCAGGGCATGAAACTGGGCCATGTGGCCCATGTTCTGGGCATCACCAACAACACCCTCCGCTGCAAGCTGGAAAATGAGAGTGAATTCAAGGTGAGTGAGGCCGAAAAACTCTCGAAGATGCTGGGGATGACCGTCGAGCAGCGCGACCGCTGCTTCTTTGGCCCGGCGGGCTGAGGGAAAAAGGGGATGGAAGCCATGACACAGGAACAGCGCCAGAAGACGAAGGAGGCCCTCAGCCGCTACGGGCAGAAAAACTGGGTCTACGGCCCCTGCAACTGGGGCTGGAAGCGGGCCATCCAGCTGGCCGAGGAGTATTACCACGAGGCAGACCCGGGCCTGCGGGGCAGCATCCTGCAGCTGCGCTACATGGAAAGGCGGAGGCGGGAAGAGGTGATGGACAAGCTGAACATCAGTTACAGCACCTATCAGAAGGCCCACGACGACCTGTTGAGCACCATCGCGGTCTTTGCCGCCCACTACGGTGAGCTGTGACGCAAAAATGCCCCCTGACCGGACGGTCAGGGGGCATTCGTGTGCTCAGTGTTTCTTCTCGGGGGTGTCGCAGTGCTGGTGGCAGGAAGAGCAGTTGCCTCCGCAGCCCTCGCCTTTCCAGCCGCCCTGCCGGGAGATCCACACCACCGCCAGTGCAAACAGGACAGCCAGCACCAGCAAGGTGATGATACCGCGTACAGTGATCATAAAAAAGGCCTCTCTTTCGGAAGAATTCCAACCCCAGTATACACCATCCGCCCCCGGAGAGCAACCGGAAAGCGCTGCCGGCTCAAACTTTTTTCGAAAAACGAAAATTTGGGCTTGCATTTGGACCAACGGAGTGGTATAATAAGCACGTTCCGATTCGGAGGATTAGCTCAGCTGGTTAGAGCACCTGCATCACACGCAGGGGGTCTGGGGTTCGAGTCCCTAATTCTCCACCATACAGTTCGTACTCGAACCCGATTCTTTACGAGAAAGGGTTCGGGTACGTTTTTTGTTTACAGGAGGTTTTGAGAAAGGGCTACTCGGCCCATAAGCCGGAATGTGAAAGGATGAGAAGATGACCTTTTTAGAAACAAATCGGCTCAGACTAAGAAATGTAAGTCCTAAAGATGCGATTCAGATGGTTGATTATCGAAATAACGAGCGATGCTCGAAATATCAACGAGGCCAGACGAAAGATTATAAGGATATTGTTGCTTTGATCGAGCGTAATAAAGACAATGCCCTGAATATCGCATCGCCGACTATGATTAGTGTTGCATTAAGAGAAACGGATGTCATGATTGGCGAAATCGTCGTTATGCCTAACGAGGGCACAATTTCTTTAGGGTACACATTTTCTTATAAAGTTCACCGAAGCGGTTACGCCTATGAAGCCTTGTCCTCTTTAATTGAGTATTTACACAAGCACTATCCTCAGTGGGATTTTATCTGTTTTACTGAAAGAGAGAACATTCCAAGTATGAGCCTTTTGAAGAAGCTGGGATATACGAATTTGGGTTATCTGCCGTCAAAGAATTCTCAAGTATTTGGAAAGTGGCTTCGCCAGGACACATTAGAAGAAATCACAAGTGCGGTTCGATAACTTCTGGTTTGTCGCAACCTCAACAGCAGGGTTTGGGGCAGGCACGCCCCAACAAGAAGCTGTCCCAAGGGGCAGGAAATTTTCAAGAATTGAAAATTTGTGGCCACGGGACGATTCTTGCTCTCACCGTCAGAATCATCCGCCTTGCACTCGTAGTCATTTTGTGATACAATTATCCCGATAGGAGGTGTCTCGTATGATGCAGACATTCGTTCGTCCTTCCCGGGATCTGCGCAACCATTACGCCGAAATTTCGGAGATGCTCAAAGATCATGATCATGTGATCATCACGAATCATGGCCGTGGAGAATCAGTTCTCATCAACATTGAGGACTACGCCAAGTACGAAGAGTTTTTGCACCAGCGATATGTTGCCGAGGCACTTGCCAAGGCAAAACAGCAGGCGGCTGACCCCGACACGCAGTGGGCAGACCACGAAAGCGTATGGGAGACGCTGGGCAAGCAGTATGACGTATAAATTTAAATATCTGCCCCTTGCTGTGCAGGATTTGAATGAGATTGCCCGGTATCTGTCTGGCTTTTACCCTAAAACGGCCCGCCGCGTACTGAAAGAGCTGCGGGAGAAGATCACAAAATTGGGCGATACCCCGAAAATGTGCGAGGTCTACCACCCTGACCCTGCTTATCGTAGGATGGTCGTTGACCAGTATCTGGTGTTCTACCGCGTCAACGAGGAAAGCAAGATCGTGGAGATCCACCGTGTGCTGCGAGGTGCATGGAACCTGCCGCAGTATCTGGAATAAATTCAGGTTCGAGTGCTGTGGACAATGCTCCACCAAACGAAAGCCTCTAACGAAAGTTAGAGGCTCTTTTTTATTTCTGCCGCCAACGTGAGTTGGCATATCGGTACAGGACTCGAACAGCACGGCCACGCCGCAGGCGTGGCAAACAACAGCCCAGTGGGCTGTTGTTTAGTGCGCGGTTTCCAACGGCTAGGAATGTCTACCAAGAAAGCTCCGCCTGCCGGAGCACCGTTTGCAGAACCTCGGTTCATGCAGTACCGGACAGGAACAATGTGCGTCAGGGCCATTCGTAAAAAACAAAGGCAGGGTATCATCGTGGCGATGGTATCCTGCCTTTTGTTTTGATATGTTTTATCAGTAGATCACAGCATCCGTTGCAGTATAGCCTTCGAGAGAATTCTCCTTGACCTGAATACAAATATAAGCGATCTCAGAATTACTTGCAGCGAAGAACTGACGTTTTGCCACGGGAGAAATCTTCAGCCAGTCGCCTGCTGCAAGGCTGATTTCTTCGCCATCGATCACGACCTTGCCTTTGCCGGAAAGAACACCGTAGATTTCCTCATTTGCCTTGTGGGAGTGGACAAACGGAACATTTGCTCCCGCAGGAAGCGTATTCAGGCTGATCTCCGCACCAGTCAGGGCGAGCTTTTCATGAAGCTCCGTCCGATTTTCTTTTCCAACTGTCATTTTTGTGTAGCTTGCCATTGTAAGCACCTCCATTTTGATTCGCAATCTTTCATTGCCTGAGCTAAGTATAGAAGCTCGCACATTCAAAAACAAGTACGCACCTTTTTGTAACTGTACACTCAAAAATGAATGTGTTATACTATACACAGAGGTGACTGATATGCGTACAAAAGAAGAACTGCCGGAATGTCCGGTTGCAACAGCAGTATCCCTGATTGGCGGAAAATGGAAGCTCTTGCTTCTGCGCAATCTGAAAGAGCGTCCATGGAGATTCAATGAGTTGCAAAGAAGCATTGACGGGATCTCGCAGAAAGTTTTGACCGAGAGCTTAAGACAGATGATTGATGATGGGCTTGCCTACCGCCGTGATTATCACGAGAATCCTCCCAAAGTAGAATATGGGTTGACCGATCTCGGAACGGAAATGTTACCAATCGTCAATGCACTTGCAGACTTTGGCAATTACTATAAATCAGTCGTTGATCGGTCATGATCGATATTATGAAGCAGGGTTTGGGGCAGACACGCCCCAAAAAGAATCTGTCCCAAGGGGCAAGAAATTTTCAAGAATTTGAAAATTTGTGACCATGTGACGATTCTTGCTCTCACGCCTTTAGGAAAAGGAGTTTTTATGGATATCGAAGTCAAACGAATGTCCCCTACTGCTGTTGAAATGCTTGACCAGCTCAGCACTGTCTGTAAAAGGTTCGGTGTGGACTATTATGCGGCTTCCCAAAATCAGCGTGATCTACTTGATAGCATTGCCATGCACGAGTACCAGCTGAAAAAAGCACACGAGCAAGGGCTGAAGCGTTCCGAAGTGCCGCCATTTCTCGGTTTGAAGCGCTCTGACCGCAGCAACGATATGCCCGCTTGAAGGTTCGACTGCTCTGGTATGGTAAAAGTGCGAAGTGTTGATTTGGAGACGATTTGTATGAGGATCAAAAACAATTTGATTGGGACAAATATTTATATCCGAAATTATGAACCTGCTGATAAAGATTTTTGCACGAGCATGTGGCTCGACGAAGAAAACGGCAGATATTTAAGCGATCCTACAAAAGAATTTGCAGATGACGATTATCGTCAAGCTGTTGATAACATGTACAACAGTCCAGATGGTTATTATTTCATAGTCAACCGTATTTGTGATGATAGGCGGATAGGAACTTGTTGCGCTTTTCCAGACGAAACAAGGCAAGCTATAGATATAGGATATTGCATCCAGCAGTCTTATTGGCGGCAAGGCTATGCGACCGAATTATTGAAAAAGATTATAGAATGGGCACAAGCTCAGAATTTTACTACCATTACAGCAGAAGCCGCAAAAGATAATATAGCTTCCTGCGAACTCCTCAAAAAACTCGGCTTTAGAATAAAAGCGGCATCTTCCTTCAAAAAATATCACATGAATACAGAATTCAAAAGTTATATATTCGAATATCCTATCACAAAAACACATTAAGACAACAGCCCCATGAGATTCGAGCA
>OLCT01000122.1_pt1 | contig 18274 bp, 15 predicted proteins | sample 1607931 | NCBI WGS metagenome assembly OLCT01 (sample SAMN02674698, study PRJEB24791) | human gut metagenome, SKBSTL036 | isolation source: stool | host: Homo sapiens | place: USA
GCTCCGTGACCAGACGCGCCTGCTCCGCGAGCGCCTGTCCGCCGGCGAGACGCTCGATGACGTGCTGATCGACGCCTTCGCGGTCGTGCGCGAGGCCTCGAAGCGCACCATCGGCCTGCGTCATTTCGACGTCCAGCTGATCGGCGGCATGGCCCTGCATGACGGGCAGATCGCCGAGATGAAGACGGGCGAGGGCAAGACACTCGTCTCCACGCTCGCCGGTTACCTCAACGCCCTCTCCGGCAAGGGCGTCCACGTGGTCACGGTCAACGACTACCTGGCAAAGCGCGACTCCGAGTGGATGGGCTCCATCTACCGCTTCATGGGCCTCACGGTCGGCCTGCTGCAGAACGGCATGCCCCTCGCGGAAAAGCGCGACGCCTACCAGTGCGACGTGATCTACGGCACCAACTCCGAGTTCGGTTTCGACTACCTGCGCGACAACATGGTCCTGCGCGCCGGTCAGCGCGTCCAGCGCGACCACGCCTTCGCCATCGTCGACGAGGTCGACTCCATCCTCATCGACGAGGCGCGCACCCCGCTCATCATCTCGGGCGCGGGCACCAAGAGCGCGGGCATCTACAAGGACTTCGCGCGCGCGGTCCGCGGGCTCACGCAGGGCGAGGAAGCCCAGTTCGACATGCTGGCCGGCGGAGAGCCCGTCGAGGCAACCGGCGACTTCGTCATGGACGAGGCCAAGCACACCATCGCCGCCACCGAGCAGGGCCTGAAGAAGATCGAGCAGCGCCTCAGCATCGACGATATCTATGGCGACCTCTCCGGCGCCCTCGTCAACCACCTGCAGCAGGCGCTCAAGGCGCAGTACATGTTCCACCGCGACAAGCAGTACGTGGTGAGCAACGGCGAGGTCAAGATCGTAGACGAGTTCACGGGCCGCATCATGGAGGGCCGTCGCTACTCCGAGGGCCTGCATCAGGCCATCGAGGCCAAAGAGGGCGTGCTGGTCCGCGAGGAGAACCAGACGCTGGCCACCATCACCCTGCAGAACTACTTCCGCCTCTACGACAAGCTCTCCGGCATGACCGGCACCGCCATCACCGAGGACGCCGAGTTCCGCGAGATCTACAACCTGCCGGTCCAGGTGATCCCCACCAATCGGCCCGTCGCCCGCGTCGACCACGACGACCTGGTGTACCGCACCATCGACGCCAAGTTCAACGCGGTCGCCGATGAGATTGAGCAGCGCCATGCTGCCGGTCAGCCCGTCTTGGTGGGCACCGTGTCCATCGAGAGCTCCGAGAAGTTGTCGCGCCTGCTGGACAAGCGCGGCATCAAGCACGAGGTCCTGAACGCCAAGTTCCATGAGCGCGAGGCTCAGATCGTCGCTCAGGCCGGTCGCCTGGGCGCCGTGACCATCGCCACCAACATGGCCGGCCGCGGCACGGACATCCTCCTCGGCGGCAACGCCGAGGAGATGGCGTGCGACGAGCTCATGCGCTACGACTTCGGCATCGACGCCGAGGTGCTCGACCGCGTGCTGCACGAGGCCAACTGGCGCCTGCTGGGCAAGGACCAGGCCGATGTGGCGCCCGTCGACCGCGCCGTGTTCGATCAGGTGCTCGACGGCCTGCATGAGCTCGGCATCGATATCGACACCGCGACCTTCGCCGAGGTCGCCCGCGTGTACGAGGAACTCGTCAACAAGACCAAGGCCGTGTGTCGCGCCGAGCACGATCAGGTGGTCGCCGCTGGCGGCCTCACGGTCATCGGCACTGAGCGCCACGAGTCCCGCCGCATCGACAACCAGCTCCGCGGCCGCGCCGGCCGTCAGGGCGACCCCGGCGAATCCAGCTTCTACATTTCGCTGGAGGACGACCTCATGCGTCTGTTCGGCTCCGAAAAGACCATGAAACTGGTTGACGCCATGGGCATGAGTGAAGATGAACCCATCGAAGCAGGCATGCTGACAAAAGCCATCGAAAACGCCCAGAAGAAAGTAGAAGGCAATAACTTTGCCGTTCGTAAACATCTGCTGGAATACGACCAGGTTATGAACGAACAGCGTGAAGTTATCTACGGCGAAAGAAAACGTGTACTCTACGGCGAAAACCTCCGTGACAGCATCATGGGCATGATTTCCCAGACCATCGACCGCATCATTGACGCGCACATCAGCGACGAACAGATGCCCGAAGAATGGGATATGAACGCTCTGAGCGAATCTTTCTCCGCCATCATCCCTGTGGGCAGAATCAACATCAAAGAAGACGCTCTGGAAAAAATGACAAAAGATAAGCTGAAAGAAAACCTGAAAAAACTGGGTGTTCAGCTTTATGAAATGAAAGAAAAAGAAATCGGCGACGAAGAAAGAATGCGTGAACTGGAACGCGTTGTGATGCTTCGTGTCATTGACCAGAAATGGATGGATCATATCGACGATATGGACCAGATGCGTCAGGGCATCGGGCTCCACGCTTACGCACAGAGAGACCCTCTGATCGAATATAAATTTGCCGCTTATGACATGTTTGAGGAAATGAGCAACCACATTCAGGAAGATACCCTGAAGATCCTCTACCGTGTTCGCATCGAAACCGAAGCAAAACGGGAAGAAGTGCAGAAACCCATGTTCACCAACAAGGATGATTCCGCTGTAAAACAGCCCAAGAAACGTGCCGAAGATAAAGTTGGCAGAAACGATCCCTGCCCTTGCGGCAGCGGCAAGAAATACAAACAGTGCTGTGGACGTAAGAATAAGGCCTGACTCGTTTATCTCAGTTGAGAAGACTCCCATTTCTGTATGTGGTGAGTTCATTACTACAGAGCGGGCAGTAATGATTTTGTAAAAAGAACATTGTGAGCAGATCATGTCTGCTGCAAAATAAAAGGGCTGAATCATGAGGCCCTTTTATCGTGCGCAAAAACACGTTAGCGCGTTGAATTGGCAGATTGTGAATATCTGTCTGAACTGTTCAGTACATCCACAGCTATGTGATTATGATTGATGAACAGTCACATAACAATTCCATAAAGGGGGAAAAACAGTATGAAAAGAGAGTCTTTCGGCTCACGCCTTGGTTTTATCCTGGTGTCAGCAGGATGTGCCATCGGTATTGGAAACGTGTGGAAGTTTCCGTATATCTGCGGGGCATATGGAGGCGCGGCCTTTATCCTGATCTACTTATGTTTTCTGGTTATTCTCGGTATTCCGGTTCTGGTAGCAGAATTTGCGGTAGGACGGGGAAGCCACACAAGTGTTGCGAAATGTTTTGACAAACTGGCACCTGCAGGAAGCTGCTGGAAGCCATTGAAATTTATTGGTATTATTGGATGTTATATGCTGATGATGTTTTACACAACAGTAGGAGGATGGATGATCTACTATTGTGTGAAGAGTCTGCGGGGAGATTTCGTTGGAGCGACTCCGGAAGCAGTAACACAGTCTTTTTCCGATATGCTGGGAAATGCACCGACGATGATGTTATGGATGGTGATCATCTGTCTGATTGGATTTGCAGTCTGTTTCATGGGATTGCAGAATGGTATTGAAAAAATCTCCAAAGTAATGATGAGTGCACTGCTTATCATTATGGTGATCCTTGCGGTTCATTCAGTAATGATGGAAGGCGCGGGAGAAGGAATCAGCTTCTATCTGATTCCTGATTTTCAGAAGATTAAGGAAGCAGGAGTTGGTAATGTAGTATTTGCGGCATTGAGTCAGTCATTCTTTACATTATCCATTGGTATTGGTGCCATGCTGATCTTCGGAAGTTATCTGGACAAATCCAGAAGCCTTACCGGAGAGGCGGTAAGCATCACCGTACTCGATACTTTTGTTGCGCTGACAGCAGGATTTATCATTATTCCGGCATGCTTCTCCTATGGAATTCAGCCGGATGCAGGTCCAAGCCTTATCTTTATCACTCTGCCCAATATTTTTGCAAAGATGAGCGGAGGGGCTTTGTGGGGAAGTCTGTTCTTCCTGTTTCTGACATTTGCTGCGGTTTCAACGATCATTGCTGTATTTGAGAACCTGATCGTGTTTAATATGGAACTGTTTGGCTGGAACCGTAAAAAGAGTGTTGTTGTCTGCGCAGTTCTTGTTGTGATCTTAAGCATTCCATGTGTGCTTGGATTCAATGTACTTTCCGGATTCCAGCCATTCGGAGATGGAAGCAACATTATGGATCTGGAAGACTTTATTGTTTCTAATAACCTTCTTCCTCTTGGAAGTCTTGGTTACCTTCTGTTTTGTACCAGAAAGAACGGATGGGGATGGGACAATTTCATTGCAGAGGTGAATGCCGGTACAGGCATGAAATTCCCGAAATGTCTGAAAAATTATGTTGCCTATGGAATTCCGGCGATTATCATTGTGATCTATCTGAAAGGTTACTATGATAAATTTGCAGGTCTGGGAACAGCAGCACTGGCCGGATGGATGATCGTGGCACTGGTACTGCTGGGATTCGTATTCTACTGTGCGACAGCGAAGAAGAAAGTGAAATAATAAGCAGAGTGTGAATATCTGCACGACCTGAGAACAATAAAAGATGTAATTATGTCTGAGAGGAAACAGTCTTTCAGACATGGTTACATCTTTTTTGTGTTATGGAATTGTTGTGTAAAAGTAGTGGATGCATTATTTTAGAGGATTGCTATAATGAGGCAGTTCTTCGCTGGGGGTGGTTTTGAACTGTTTACGGTATGCCCGGGAAAAAGTGCTGTATTCTGTGAACCCGCTTTCCTGTGCTGCTTTTGTCACAGGCATTCCATTTGAGATCAGAGTACGTGCCATAAGAAGCCGCTTGTTTACAATATAATTATGAAGGGTATAGCCGGTTTCTTGTTTGAACTTCCGCATCAGATGGTACTTGCTTACATAATATCTGGCAGAAAGCGTTTCTACAGACAGATCTTCTTTCAGATTGTGGTTGATATACTGAAGGATACTGGCAATCTGCGAGTCAAAGGTGTAGGATTTTTTATCAAAAATGTACTGCTTTTCCAGAAAGATACGGTTCAGATAAACCATAAACTGAAGAAAAAGTGACTGTGTCAGGATTTCCTTTCCATATTCATCGGATTTTGCAGAATTTTCCAGTTCAAACAGGATGTCTTTCATCTTTTCCTGAAGAGCAGAGTTCAGACGTACCAGATTATAGCTTCGGTCATTTGCTTTCTGGAAGCATTTCAGCAGTTCCTGCCAGGGAATATCGTTTTGGATCCAGAGAATAAAACGTTCATATGGAACAGAAGGATCAATCTCCGGGCGGTGGATGGCATGGCGGTTTACCAGAAGAATGTCCCATGGTTTCAGTTGATAAGCTTTTCCTTCTATATGATAAGCAGCCTTGCCGGAGATGAAGATAACTACCTTGTGAAAATCATGATAATGGTAGGAAAAATCCCGTTTGGTCTGGTCCTTGATGTGAAAAAGCCGGAAATCCTGATCCTCGACGACAGCTTAAGCGCACTTGATTTTGCAACTGACGCAGCACTTCGGAAAGCCCTCGCAGGACTGGAAGGAGAGACAACAACCTTCCTGGTATCCCAGAGGGTTGCAGGCATCCGCCAGGCAGACAAGATTTTAGTATTAGATAATGGAGAACTCGCCGGATCCGGTACACATGATGAACTTATGAAATCCTGCGAAGTTTATCGTGAGATCTATTTCTCACAGTTCCCGGAAGACCGTGCAAAATATGAAAGAGGGGAGATGTAGGTATGAAAAAAGACAGTGTAATGAAAAAGCTTTTTAAATATATCGGAAAATACTGGATCCTCCTGATCCTCAGCATCATCCTTGCCGGAATATCAGTGGTTCTTCAGCTTTATGTGCCGGTTCTCTTCGGTAATGCGATCGATGAGATCGTAGCAGCGCACAATGTAGACTTTACCCAGATGTGGCTCTATCTGAAGCAGATTCTTCTGTTCGTAGTGATCGCTGCAGCCGCAATCTGGATCATGAACCTTATCAATAACCGCATGACCTATCATATTGTACAGGATATCCGATCCCAGGCAATCCGCCACATCCAGAAGCTTCCGCTTTCTTATCTGGACCAGCACAGCACCGGCGATATTGTGAGCCGTATCATTGCCGATACCGATATCCTTTCTGACGGATTACTGCTCGGATTTACCCAGTTATTTTCCGGCATTGTGACCGTTGTTGTAACCTTGATCTTCATGTTTTCCAAGAACGTGTGGATCACTTTGATGGTCATCCTTCTGACACCACTCAGCTTCCTGGTGGCAAAATTTATTTCCTCACGCTCTTTTACCATGTTTAAAAAGCAGAGTGAAACCCGTGGAAAACAGACTGCTCTGATCGAGGAAATGATCGGAAATCAGAAGGTTGTCAAGGCATTCGGATATGAGGACAAGGCTTCAAAGCGTTTTGATGAGATCAATAAAGAACTCAAAGAATACAGCCAGAAAGCCGTATTTTACAGCAGCCTTACCAATCCGTCCACCCGTTTCGTAAACAACATTATTTACGCTGCCGTAGCACTTGCAGGTGCATTCCTGATCCCGCTTGGAACCCTGACTGTCGGCGGTCTTTCCGTACTGCTTTCTTACGCGAACCAGTACATGAAGCCATTCAACGACATTACATCCGTAATCACGGAAATGCAGAACGCCCTTGCATGTGCGACACGTATCTTTGACCTCTTAGAAGAACCGGAAGAAGTAAACGATTCTTCTGAAGTACTTGAAAAGGTGGATGGAAATGTGGATATCGACCACGTAGATTTCAGCTATGACAAGAGTAAATCTCTGATTGAAAACTTTAACCTTCAGGTCGAACCTGGTATGCGTATTGCGATCGTAGGTCCTACCGGATGCGGAAAAACAACATTTATCAACCTCCTGATGCGCTTCTATGACGTGGATTCCGGAAAAATCTGTATCGACGGTAAACCGATCGATGAGCTTTCCCGACATTCGCTCAGAAAGAGCTTCGGTATGGTGCTTCAGGATACCTGGATCAAATCCGGTATTGTCCGTGAAAATATCAGCTTCGGAAAACCGGATGCCACGGATGAAGAAATCATCCGGGCAGCAAAAGAGGCAAAAAGCTGGGATTTCATTCGCAGACTTCCGCAGGGACTTGATACCGTCCTGCATGAGGACAGCATCAGCCAGGGACAGAAACAGCTCCTGTGTATCACAAGAGTTATGCTCTGTCTGCCGCCAATGCTGATCCTGGACGAAGCGACTTCAAGTATCGATACCCGTACCGAACTGCAGGTACAGGAAGCATTTGATAACCTGATGAAAGGTCGTACAAGCTTTGTCGTTGCACACCGCCTGTCTACGATCCGCAACGCTTCCCTGATCCTCGTCATGAAAGACGGTAAGATCATTGAGCAGGGAACCCATGAAGAACTTCTGAAAGAAGGCGGCTTTTATAGTCATCTGTATAACAGCCAGTTCCAGGCAGTGTCATAAAAGGATAACGGTGCTGGAGCGGATTCGTCGGAAACATCCAAAACAGTTAAAGATGGATTCATGGAAACACCAGATGGTGAGATTCCATTTGATTAATTCAGAATAAATGGTTGGAGAGGCTGCCCTTTGCCGGGGCATCCTCTTTTCCATTTTACAGAAGAAATCAAAAATTACAGGTATTCGACCTAACGAAATCGTGATATAATGAGTGCAAGAGAGTCAACATGCTTGCATGATTGGCGAACGGCGAATTGGATCATGATAGTTGCGAAGCAACGGTCATGATATAATCAAAATATATTTGAATGAGAAATATGGAGATAGCTTATGGGCGTAAGTTATAACAGATTGTGGAAAATGCTCATAGATAAAAATATGAAGCGGATAGAGATGCAGTACCTCACCGGGATCAGTGGAAACATTCTTGCCAGGATGGGAAAAAACCAGTATGTATCAATGGAGACGATTGAGAAGATTTGCAAGAAACTGGACTGCACCGTTGATGAGATGATGGAATTTACAGATGATGAGTAACAGGAGCAGACATGTCAAATTATTAAACCTGGCAGAATGCTTCAGAAGTCAAAAAGAATTTGAAAAAAGATAACACGTCGGATACGGCATAAATCTCTTAGTAACGCTAAGAGCGCACTTCGATACAGACAATTTCATCTGCCTGTATCGTGCAACCTGCGGTGCTGCTCCCGGTTTTGAGAAATCTCAATCCGGGAAATACAGCGAAATCAAAGATTTCGTACAAGGGGAGTTTCCCCTTGCGGCACAGGTGCCTATCCCAATAAAGTTTATGACTGAATATTTCAGATACAGACATATAAAGTTATAAATTTGGAGGATTCATTATGAGTGAGAAAACAGAGATTACTTTCATGCAAACAAGACTAATCCGGCTTGCTTCAGAAGAGTGGCATTTACCTGTTGAACAGATTATCCACTTGTTTAAAGAAGCTGATGTTCTTGGATATATAGAAAAATGCTATGGGATTTTTCATTGTGAAGGTGATGAAGCTGTGCTTGAAGACATTACAGAATTTCTGGAAGGAAAGGGGATAAAGATTAGTGCTTGAGTTAAAAGATGGATTTGTTCTCTATCATGGAAGTTATTGTGAAGTAAAAGAGCCAGATCTTGCCAAATGTGCAAAGAGAAAAGATTTTGGGCAGGGATTTTATTTAACCACATCCAAGGAGCAGGCAGAAAGTTTTCTGAGAACCTCGATAGTCAAAGCAATCGCAACCGGAACAATTGAAGAGGGACAGAAGTATGGATATATTTCAACTTTTGAATTCAAACTTTCAGAAAATCTTGAAACGCATATTTTTGAAAATGCAGATGTAGACTGGTTACATTGCATTGCCGCTCATCGAAAGAAAAAAATGTTCATCGAAGTTGAACGTGAAATGGCAAGGTATGATATCATTGCAGGAAAGATTGCGGATGATGCAACAAACGCTACCCTTACTGCTTACCTTGCCGGGGTTTTCGGGACAGCAGGCGATAAGGAAGCAGACGATTTCTGCATCAGACAGTTGCTGCCCAATAAACTAAAAGATCAATATTGCTTCAAAACAGAAGCCGCTATTAGGTGTCTGAAATTTGTGAAAGGTGAGAAGATATGGCTGAGGTAACAATTCCAAAAGAAAAAATGAATTATACAATAGATCTTCTTATCACTATGGTGACAGATGAGATTGCAGAAGAAACGGGCAAGGACAGAAAAGAGATATTGACAGATTTTCTATGTTCAAAGACAGGAAAAGCACTGTATGATGAGAAGACAAAGTTGTGGTGCACTGGCCCGGCATATATAGCTGAACTGTATATGGAAGAATTAAAGAAATCCTGATATGGGATGTGAGTTTAAATTTATACGACAATATGGTGATAAAAAACTTCTATTTCGAGGAAGTAACAAATAAACCTATATTATTCACGGCATAGCCGTGAATAATATAGGTTTATTTATAAATTTTTATGTTACAGAAAATTACTGTGTTATGCTAACGGCAGAGAAATCTGAAAAGTAGAACCACCGCCCGGGGTATCCAGTACAGAGATTGTTCCTTTATGAAGTGAAATGATCTCATACGCAATACACAGTCCCAGACCAAAATGCTGCCTGTTATTTCTGGCAGAATCTGCCTGGTAAAAACGCCGGAAAACAGAAGTCTTGGCAAAATCCGGAATACCGGGTCCGTTGTCTTTGACGCGGATAAGAAAGTGCGTTTCGGTCTGTGAAAGGGAAAGAATAATTTTCCCGTTTTCGGGGACATAACTGATGGCATTGTCAAGAAGGATTCCAAGCACCTGACTGATCCTTTCCGGGTCACAGGGACAGGAAGGGATTTCCTCTTCCGGAAGTTCAATGAAAAATTTCATATGGTGGTCCTGCATCAGGGGTTCATACTTTTCGTAGGTATCCAGAAGTAAAGTATCCAGTTCACAGGAAACCGGATGCATTTTCCAGGAATGGTTATCTGCATTTGACAGAGAGAGCATATCATTTATCAGGAGGGACATTCGCGTCCCTTCTTTTTCTATGACTGAAAGAAAATGTTCCTGTTCTTTCGGATCTGCCTTTTTCATGGCAGAGATTCCGGACAGGATTACTGCCAGAGGGGAGCGAAGCTCATGGGAGGCAGCAGCGATAAATTCGGTCTGTTCCTGCCTGCTTTTTTCCAGGGGAGTGATCATTCTTCCGGTAAAGAACCAGGAACAGATACTCAGAGCCAGAATTGCCAGAAAAACTGCGCCGGAGAATGCAAGTCTCTGTAACAGAATCCTGTGTTTTACAGAATCCAGGGAATACAGGATGATCATACTGACGGTTCCGTGGCTCTTGGGGATCAGAGCAGTGGAAACATAGAAATCTTTCATCTGAAAAAAGATCCGTTTTGTCAGTTTACTGACCGCACCGGGATTGGAAAGATCAAGTGCATAGGAAGCAGCAGAGATTTCTTCTGCCTTCCGGAAAATCGTTTCATCCAGAGAATCCGTCTGTAGTTTTTTCAGATAAAGAGAATTTCCGTTGTCTCTGATATCCATGGAAATATCATAATTTTTTTCTGCCTGCAAAATCCAGTCACTGCTGATGATACTCTGCGTTTCCAGATGAGAGATACAGGAGATGGCGTTGTTCTGAAAGGCATTCCACGCATTCTGGCGTGTGCTGTTTTCTGCGATGAAATTACAGGCAGTTGTCATAATAAAAATGACGATGCCAATGATCAGAGCAGAGAAAAAAGTCATTTGAATATGAAGTCTGTGAAACATGAAATATTTACTCCTTTATGAGATTGTATGGTAATTGTATCATGAAAACCTGTAAATAATCTCTAAAAAAATTCCTGTAACCGAGTATAGAGACAATTTAGAGAAAACTCATGTATAATGAAAAATCAGGAGGATGAAAACAGATGAAAATTTTACTGATAGAGGATGACAGGGAACTGGCAGATAGCATGAGATTTCAGCTCGAAAAAGAAGGCTATGAGACAGATATCTGCGATGACGGAGAAGAAGGGCTTTATTATATGAAAGAACGAAGCCATGATCTGGTGATCCTGGACCGGATGCTCCCGTCCATGGATGGTATCACTGTTTTGCAGGAAGCCAGAAAGAATCATGTTTCCACACCGGTGATCATGCTGACTGCACTGGGAGCATTACAGGATAAACTGACCGGACTGAAAGGCGGCGCAGATGACTATATGGTGAAGCCGTTTGCCTTCGAAGAACTTCTGGCAAGAATACAGTGTATGGTTCGAAGACCCGGAAGATGGGAGGACACGGCAGTATTATCGCTCGGAGATCTTATTTTTGATCCCGAAAGCGGCAGACTGGAAGGAAACGGAAAGGAATGTACCCTTTCCAAACGGGAAGGAGCACTTCTGGAGCTGATGCTTCGAAACGCCGGTCAGACACTTCCGAGAGAGGTGATCCTCAACCGTGTCTGGGGAGCAGACAGTGAGGTGGAGGATGGAAATCTGGATAATTATATTCATTTTCTGAGGCGAAGATTAAAAAGTGTCAGAAGTACACTGAACCTGAAAACCGTCCGGGGAATTGGATATCGGCTGGAAAATTAGAGAAAGTTTAGAGATTTGCCTGTTACAATCCATTTATCCTGAGAGGGACAGAAAGAAAATAAAAACATGGAGGTATATCCTGATATGAGAAAAATAAAAAGGTGGAAACAGGGAATCGCCGTTGCCGGAGTGATCGCACTTACTGGCAGCCTGCTTGCCGGATGTGGCGGTGCAGATGGAAAAAATTCCGGAAGCAAAGGAGAAACAGGAAGCATCAATCAGGCAGGGAATGCAGATACAGCAGATCTTGTGAATGTAAATACCGACAATTCAGATGGTAAAAAAACAAAAGATGAGAGCGCAAAAGCAATGGGACGTTTTCTGGAAAATGATCTTACAGTACCTGAAAACAGCCAGTTTCTGAGAGATGTCAAAGTACTCGACTCAGGTGCATTGCGCATGGTTTATTACAGTACAGCAGATAACTGTTATTATGCAGCAGATTCTGCAGATAATGGAGAAACCTGGACGAATGGAAAAAGTCTGGAAGAACTGTTGGGGCTTAAGGAGAATCTGGGAGAATATATCAGCGTTGTTTCTGCAGCAGCGGATGGAAGTATATTTGTCGGGGCAGATCTGTCTCCTGACAGGGACAATGAAAATGCACAGACAACAGCCGACAGTGGGGAAGAGGATTCTGCGTATGACAACCTGAAAATGGAATTTTTCTATCTTTCCCCTGATGGAAATGTACAGAAAGTTGATACCGGAGATACGATTCAGTCTTCCTATACATTTCAGGCATGTTTCACAGAGAATGGGACAGTTCTTATCGTAGATCCAGGCAATGGCGTAGCAGAGATCAATCCTTCAGATGGAAGTCTGGTGAGAAGATATGAGGAAGGAATCCGTGTTGATTTTATCGGAACAGCAGGAAAAATGTTGTTTACCATTCAGGATCAGACTCTTCACGGATATGATCTGGATACTGGAAAACCACTGGACAATATCAGCGCGCTTACAGAGCAGATCCAGTCTGATGAGCAGGATGTCAACTGGACAACAACCAGCAGTTTTCCGCTTATGTTCTTAAAGGGAGATGAGGATAACAGCCTTTTTTATATTGATCATACCGGTGTTTACAGATATGTTCTGGGAGGCAGCACAGTGGAACAGATAATCGATGGTTCCTTGAATTCGCTCAGTTCACCGGATACAGGAACTGTAGCATGGGGGCAGGACAGCGATGGAAACTTCTATGTGGGCTGCAATGCAGGAGAAGATATAAAAATTTATTCTTATGTATATTCTAAAGATACCCCAACGACGCCGGATACAGAGCTGACTGTTTATTCCCTGAAAGATAATGATTTCATAAAACAGGCAGCAGTGCTTTTCCAGAAGAAATATCCGGATGTTTATGTAAATATTGAGACGGGAATGTCGGGAGATGATTCTGTTACAGATACAGATGCGCTGAAAGTTCTCAATACAGAGATCATGGCAGGAACAGGGCCGGATGTCCTGCTTCTGGATGGTATTTCAGAGGATACTTATATAGAAAAAGGAATGTTGGAGGATTTAAGCGGGGTATTAAAAGATACAGATATCCTGTCCAATATCAAGGACGCATATACAAAAGAGGACGGAAGCATTTATACCATGCCTGTCAAGTTCGGCATTCCGATGATAGAGGGAAATAAGGATATCATAGCCGGAATTACGGATCTGACAACAGAAGCTGATGCAGCGGAGTCGCAGAAAGATAGCTATGGAAAATTACAATTCTTCAGCGATTTTTCTATAGCACCATCCTATCTGATACAGGGAACCATAGATAATAGTATACCTGCATGGATGAACGAAGACGGAACTCTGAATGAAAATGCTGTGAAAGAATATCTGGAACAGGTAAACAGGATCTGGCAGACTCAGAAAAATGCGATAGAAGAAACAAAGAAAGCTTATCAGATGGGGGATGACTGGGCAGATTCAGATCATTCAGGATATATGGACATTTCAGGATCCGTAACCAGTCTGCTTGCAAAAGTTGATACAGTAGCAGCAGGAGGCCTGCTCTCACCGGAAGGTCTGGTATCTTTAGATTCTGCAAGAAAAGTAGATCCGGATCTGGATTATAAACTTCTGAACGGACAAAGCGAGAACTGTTTCTATCCAAGGAGTGCTGTCGGGGTCAGTGCAAAGGCATCCGAAAAAGAAGCGGCAGAGAAGTTTGTCAAGTTTCTGTTTGAAGAGGAATCCCAGAGAGCAAGTAATACGGAAGGGTTAGCTGTAAATAGTAAAGTTTATGAGGATATGGCTTACTGGAAAATGGGAAAATCCAGCGGAGATACCATTGGCTCGATCGGGGCTTCCTATGATACGGGAGATGGTAATATCAAGCAGATTGAGATGGACGAGATCATTCCGGAAGATGAAGCAATACAGAACATCATGGATCTGGGAAAAACACTTACTGTACCTGCAAAGAGTAATCAGATCATCCGAAATGCAGTAACGGAATCCGGTGAGAAATACCTCAATGGAGAAACGGGGCTGGATGATGCTGTGAAAGAGATCATGCAGGAAGTAAATCTGTATTTATCTGAATAAGCGGCTGTCTGCTGCTGATCACCCAACACTGCAAGGTAAGGGAGTTTAAGAGAATGAAGATTAATTTAAAAGAACACTTATTTTTAACAGAGAAACGGAACGCAAAATCAGATTTGCTGTTTAGTCGGAAACGAAATCGCAGAAGATGTGCAGCTTTCAGAAATACAGAAAAAGGTCTGGCTTTTATTCTTCCGAGTTTTGCAGGTGTCTGCATTTTCTGGCTGATCCCGTATGTGGATGTGATCCGCAGATCTTTTTGCGGGGCAGTGAATGGAGAATTTGTGGGGATAGAGAACTACAGGACGATATTTGCAAACAAAGCGTTTCGTCTGGCAGCAGGCAACACACTTCGGTTCTTCGGAGTGTGTGTGCCGCTGCTGGTGGTATTGTCTCTGATCATAGCAGTCCTGCTTGCAGGGCAAAAAAGATTTACGCAGATTCTGAAAAGTTTCTTTCTTCTGCCAATGGCAATCCCTGTAGCATCAGTGGTACTTCTGTGGAGACTGCTTTTTGACGATCAGGGCTTATTGAATCACCTGCTTCATATGTTATCTGTTCAGACGACTGACTGGATGAATACAGGTGCTTCTTTTTATGTACTGGTGATCAGTTATATATGGAGAAATCTTGGATATGATGTAGTGCTCTGGATGGCAGGATTGTCTGCCATTCCGGCGGCACTTTACGAGGCAGCAAAAGTGGACGGGGCAGGGGAGTGGAAATGTTTTACGAAGATCACACTCCCGAATCTGCTCCCGTCCCTTTTTACGATCGTGGTACTTTCTGTACTCAATGCATTTAAGGTTTTCCGTGAGGCATATCTGGTGGCCGGTGATTATCCACAGGAAAAAATGTATCTGCTTCAGCATCTGTTTAACAACTGGTACAGGGACCTGTCGCTGGATAAGATGTCGGCTGCGGCAGTGGTGACCGGACTGGTGATTTTTCTGCTGATCCTGGGATTGTGGAAAGCCTGGGGGAAAGGCGGGGCAGAATGAGAAAAGTTATGCAGATATTCCGTATCAGGAAGATAGGAAGCCTGCTCCTTGTACTCCTTGCACTGGTGGCAGTATTTCCGGTATTTTTTTCAGTTACAGGATCACTGATGGGGCAGAAGGAATTAAATGATCTTCTGGGGGCGGTACTGACAGCAGACAGTGGATCTGCTTCCGGTCAGGCAGTCAGTTATGTATTCTGGAGAGTACTTCCGCTTTATCCGACGCTGAGATCCTATGTGAAAGTCCTGCTGGATTCTCCGGAGTTTTTTGTGATGTTCTGGAATTCCGTAAAGATTACTGTCGGAGTTCTGGCAGGGCAGATCCTGGTGGGAGTACCGGCAGCGTGGGGATTTGCCAGATATCGTTTTCCGGGAAAAAATCTGCTGTTTATGATCTATGTGGCATTGATGATGATGCCCTTTCAGGTAATGATGCTCAGTAATTATTTGGTTCTGGATCAGATGAAACTTCTGGATCATCTGTGGGGGATTATTCTTCCGGCGGCCTTTTCCACGTTTCCGGTTTTTATCATGTATCGTTTCTTTGAGAGTATTCCGGAGGCACTGATGGAATCTGCGCGGCTGGACGGGGCGGGTGAGCTGCTTATTTTTATCAGAATCGGAATCCCTCTGGGTTCTGCGGGTATCATTTCGGCACTGGTTCTGGGATTTCTGGAATACTGGAATCTGATCGAACAGCCAATGGCATTTCTGAAGACCAAAAGTCTGTGGCCGCTGTCTCTGTACCTTCCACAGATCGATATCTCCCAGACAGGAAAGGCATTTGCGGTATCTGTTCTGGTTCTGATCCCGGCAGTGATCGTTTTTCTGGCAGGGCAGGATTATCTGGAACAAGGGATCATATCCACGGCAATCAAGGAATAGAGCGACAGAAACGAGAGGATTTATCTATGAAGAAAATAAAACTGATAAAAATTCTGGCAGGATTTTTTGCCCTGATGCTTTTGTTTACTTTTCTGTCCAGGGCGGCAGATTCGGTGAATGTAGCACAGGTAGAGACAAAAACAGCTCAGAATCAGGTGATCACGCATGAGGTGACCGGCACAGGTAAAGTGATGGGAACCAGAGAACGGGCAGTTTTTACCCAGGAGGGACAGAAGGTGGAGCAGGTTTATGTGCAGGAAGGACAGAATGTGAAAAAAGGGGATGCGCTGCTGAAGTTTTCTGTAAAATATCTAAAAAAAACCATAAAGGAAAAACAGGATGCCATAGATGTTCTGCAGGGGAAGATCAATGATCTGATCAGTGCAGAGTCTGTGAATCAGCAGAAGAGAAATAATGAGTTTTCAGATGCACAGGAAAATTATAACAGTGCGGTTTCCAGCGGAAATTACAGTGTGCAGGCGGCACAGAATGAGGCAGCCATAGCCAGACAGAAGCTTCAGGATTATTACGCACAGCGGGATGCGGCGCAGAATGACGTACAGGATAAGATACCGGATGAGGAGAAGTTCAGTGATTCCAGCGAGTTTGATGATCCGGAGAACTCCGGTGATTCCGGAAATACGGATCGCACAGATGGCGAAGGGAATAAAAATACATCAGGAAACGGCGACAATTCGAATGCGCAGGACAATTCTCAGGAGCAGGCATTGATTGATGATATCCGGGCGAAAGAGGAGGCGGTCAATGAAGCCATGCTCAGCCGCAGAAGAGAACTTCAGTCAGCAGAGCAGGCAATCCGGGATACGCAGATCGGTGATGCTTCGGATTCCACGCTGGAGAATACGCAGGCGGAACTTGAGACTGCGCAGAAAGATCTGGAAACGTTGCAGAAAGTGCTGGCACGAAAGGGAAAAGTGAAAGCACCCTGTGATGGTGTGATAAAGAGTCTGAGTGCAGTGACAGGAAGCCAGACAGGAGCGGAAGCTGCGGTTGTCCTTTATGAATCCAAAGGAACCTTTCGGTTTCAGGCAGAGGTCAGCAAAGATGATCTGAAATACATAAAGAGTGGCGGAGAGGTAATTTTAAAAGGTGCGGATGAAAAAGAGATTACAGGAGCGAAAGTGGAGTCTGTGAAAGAGGACAGCAGTAATGAAAATCAGTACATTCTTTCTGTACAGGTACCGGAGGGAACTCTTTCCATAGGAGATACTGCGGAATTTACAATTTCTCAGGATGCAGGTCCTTTTAATGTCTGTGTTCCGCTGAGCGCATTGTATGAGGAAAATGGCAGATACTATGTTTATGTGACAGATACACAGAACACCGTCCTGGGTGAGGTACTGGTAGCGCGAAAAACGTATGTGAATGTGAAAGATAAAAATTCTTCCACTGCTGCGCTGGAGAACGGGGATTTATCAAGTGACCAGAAAATCGTGACTTCCAGTGACAGAGAGATCAGCAGCGGCAGCCGGATCAGGCTGCTGGAGGAATGAGTGTCAGAAGTCAGAGTGCCTTTTTAAGGAAAGCTGGTACTCTGACTGTGTGGCTGATTATTTTCTGTATTTATTTTCTGGGAGTCTATAATTATGTGCAGATCAGAAATGATACAGCAGTATCGGTGTTTCTGTCCGCAGCTTATCCTGACAGGAAAGGAGCAGAAAATATCCTGAAGCAGGAAAGAAAAAGTGAGAAGCCTTATGATGTATGTTTTTATGCAGATGCAGGGTTGAGGGAGATTTCTGCGAAAGAAGGAAACCGGCAGGCACAGGCGATGACTGTGTATCTTAAGGGAAATCCCGCAGGGTATGACTGGCAGGCAGCAGCTCTGACAGAAGGTGATCCGGATGGTTGCGTGATTGATGGTACAACTGCCTGGGAGCTCTTTGGCAATAAGGTTCCGGGTGGTCAGATTCTGTTTCAGGGACGTACTTATACTGTCAGGAAAGTTGCGGACTGGGGGCAGAAAATTTTGGTTTTCGGGGCGGCTTCTGCGGATGATACCGAGACGGAACTTTTTTATAATCGTTTGTTTATCAGAAGGAGAAATGGAGAAACCGAAGAAAGTACAGTGAACGGATTTCTGATGAAATACGGACTTCAGGGAACTGTGGTATCCTCAACTTTACCGAAAAATGCAGGACTGGCGGCATTACTGCTGCTTCCGGCGGTTCTTTCTGGCAGTCTGTGGACGGAAATAAGCAGAGAAAAAAAGAACTATACAGTGAAAGATGCAGAGTACTGGTTCTGCAACCTGCTGTACAGTGTAATGGCAGGGACGGGGGTCTGGCTTCTTTT
>OLCT01000138.1_pt1 | contig 16962 bp, 10 predicted proteins | sample 1607931 | NCBI WGS metagenome assembly OLCT01 (sample SAMN02674698, study PRJEB24791) | human gut metagenome, SKBSTL036 | isolation source: stool | host: Homo sapiens | place: USA
CTTCCGATCTGTCAGACTTTCTGATAGTCATACCTACAACAATATGGGAATCAGTGTTGCCAAGGGAAGCAATATCAGAGTTTCCTATAACAATCTTTCCGGCGGAAACGGATATGGGATTTATGCAGTCGGAACAGAGGCTTTACAGAAAATCTGCCGGATTTACGGAAATACAGTCTCCGGATTTATGAAAGATGGGATTCTGGCTTCAGGGCTTGCAGCAGGAAGCCGTATTGAACACAACAGAGTCAGTACCAGTGCGGCAAATGGCATACTTGTAAAATGTATTGATAAGAGTGTAGTTGATGGCAATTACAGTTTTAAAAATAAGGCAAGAGGAATTCTTCTGCAGAGATGTGAGTCAGCAATGGTAGCGGATAATTTTGTTTCTGAAAATGCGATCAATGGAATTGAACTCAATATAAGAAGCAATCATTCTTCTGTGCAGGGGAATGTCTGTGGTTCCAATAAAAAATCAGGTCTGCGCATTGCCGGATCAAAGGGGATTTCGGCAGACGGAAATTCCTTCCGCAGCAACAGAGGATATGCGGCGGAATTTATCCGTTCTCATATCAGCAGTTATAAAGGCAATCGTTTTGAAGAAAATGGATATTCAAATCGTATCCACGTAAGAAACAGTAAAATCTCGAAGAAATAGCGTTACTGTTCACGCCGTTCACAGTAACGAAATAGCGACTGCTGCAATTATTTGAAAAAATTAAAAAAATATCAAAAAAGTGATTGACAGGCGCAACTTGCTGTGCTATAGTGAAGAATGCTATATTATGGCAAGATGTGCCTTTATGTCTTTTGACAAAAAGGGTCAAGTTATAATAAATTTAAAGAAAAAACAGGGGTGAAACGTCAATGGAAAAAAACAGAATTCGTTCTGTAAAAACTGGAAAAAGCATGCGTATGAGCTACCAGAGACAAGAAGAAGTCCTGGAAATGCCAAACCTGATCGAAGTCCAGAGGGATTCTTATAAATGGTTTCTTGATGAAGGACTTAGGGAAGTCTTTGATGATATTTCTCCGATCGCGGACTACAGCGGAAAGCTCAGCCTGGAATTCATCGACTTTACATTTGACGAGAAGGATGCGAAATATACTATCGAACAGTGTAAAGAACGTGACGCAACTTACGCCGCACCTTTGAAGGTTCGAGTGAGACTGATTAACAAAGAAACAGAGGAAATCAACGAACACGAGATTTTCATGGGAGATTTACCGATCATGACTGTTACAGGTACCTTTGTCATCAATGGTGCAGAGCGAGTAATTGTCAGCCAGTTAGTACGTTCCCCTGGAATCTATTACGCAATAGCGCATGATAAACTTGGTAAGAGACTGTTCTCCAGTACTGTTATCCCGAACAGAGGTGCATGGCTGGAATATGAGACAGACTCTAATGATGTTTTCTATGTACGTGTTGACAGAACAAGAAAGGTTCCGATCACTGTTCTGATCCGAGCACTTGGTGTAGGAAGCAATGCAGAGATTATTGATCTCTTCGGTGAAGAGCCAAAGATCCTTGCAAGTTTTACAAAGGATACATCCACCAACTATCAGGAAGGTCTTCTTGAATTATACAAGAAAATCCGTCCGGGTGAGCCGCTTGCAGTTGAGAGTGCGGAGAGCCTTATCAATGCAATGTTCTTTGATCCGAGAAGATATGACCTTGCGAAAGTTGGACGTTATAAATTTAACAAGAAGCTCCACCTCAACAGAAGAATCGTTGGTCACAGACTGGCTGAGGATGTTGTTGATGCTTCTACAGGCGAAATCCTGGCAGAAGAAGGAACTGTTGTGACAAAAGAAATGGCAAATACCATCCAGAACAGCGCTGTTCCATATGTATGGATCCTTGGCGAGGAAGACCGCAGAATCAAGGTTCTTTCTAACTTAATGGTTGATATCCGCCACTATCTTCCGGAAATCGAAGATCCAAAGAGCATCGGTGTTACAGAAGCAGTATACTACCCTGTTCTCGAAAACATTCTGGAAGAAAATGATACATTAGAAGACAGGATTGCAGCAATCCACAGAGATATCCATGATCTGATTCCGAAGCATATCACAAAAGAAGACATCTTTGCTTCTATTAACTACAATATGCATCTGGAATATGGCCTTGGCAATGCCGATGATATCGATCACCTTGGCAACCGTCGTATACGTGCGGTAGGTGAGCTGCTTCAGAACCAGTACAGAATCGGTCTTTCCAGACTGGAACGTGTGGTTCGTGAGAGAATGACAACTCAGGATACAGAGAATATTTCTCCACAGTCCCTGATCAATATTAAACCTGTAACTGCAGCAGTGAAAGAGTTCTTCGGTTCTTCCCAGCTGTCACAGTTTATGGATCAGAACAACCCTCTTGGTGAGCTGACACACAAGAGACGTCTTTCCGCCCTGGGACCTGGTGGTCTGTCACGAGACAGAGCCGGATTCGAGGTTCGAGATGTCCATTACTCCCATTACGGAAGAATGTGCCCTGTCGAGACACCTGAAGGTCCTAACATCGGTCTGATCAACTCTCTTGCATCTTATGCAAGAATCAATCAGTACGGATTTATTGAGGCACCATACCGCAAGATCGACAAATCAGATCCTAAGAATCCTCGTGTAACAGATGAGGTTGTATATATGACTGCTGATGAAGAGGATAATTACCATGTAGCACAGGCGAATGAGCCTCTGGACGAAGAAGGATATTTCATTCATAAGAATGTATCCGGTCGTTTCCGTGAAGAGACTCAGGAGTATGAGCGTCATATGTTTGATTACATGGATGTATCTCCTCGTATGGTATTCTCCGTCGCTACTGCCCTGATCCCGTTCCTGCAGAACGACGATGCCAACCGTGCGCTGATGGGATCAAACATGCAGCGTCAGGCTGTGCCGCTTCTGACAACAGAGGCTCCGGTAGTTGGTACTGGTATGGAAGTGAAGACAGCAGTTGACTCCGGTGTCTGCGTAGTTGCAAAGAAATCTGGTACTGTACTTCGTTCCACATCTACAGATATCAGCATTAAGAATGATGATGGTACAAAAGATGATTACCATCTGACTAAATATCTGAGAAGTAACCAGAGTAACTGTTATAACCAGAAACCAATCGTATTCCAGGGTGAGCACGTAGAGGCAGGACAGGTTATCGCAGATGGTCCTTCCACAGCAAACGGAGAACTTGCTCTTGGTAAGAACCCGCTGATCGGATTCATGACATGGGAAGGTTATAACTACGAGGATGCGGTACTCCTCAGTGAAAGACTTGTTATGGACGATGTTTATACATCTGTTCATATTGAAGAATATGAATGCGAAGCCCGTGATACCAAACTGGGACCGGAAGAGATCACACGTGATGTTCCTGGCGTGGGCGACGATGCACTGAAAGATCTGGATGAGCGTGGTATTATCCGCATCGGTGCTGAAGTACGTGCCGGCGATATCCTTGTTGGTAAAGTTACTCCTAAGGGAGAGACAGAGCTTACGGCAGAAGAGAGACTTCTTCGTGCAATCTTTGGTGAGAAAGCACGTGAAGTACGTGATACTTCTCTGAAAGTACCTCACGGTGAATACGGTATTATCGTAGATGCCAAGGTATTTACAAGAGAGAACGGCGATGAGATGTCACCTGGTGTTAACCAGTCCGTACGTATCTACATCGCACAGAAGAGAAAGATTTCCGTTGGTGATAAGATGGCCGGACGTCATGGTAACAAGGGTGTTGTTTCCCGTGTACTTCCTGTTGAAGATATGCCATTCCTTCCGAACGGACGTCCTCTTGATATCGTGCTGAACCCTCTGGGTGTGCCTTCCCGAATGAATATCGGACAGGTCCTGGAGATTCACTTAAGCCTTGCTGCGAAAGCACTTGGATTCAACGTTGCAACTCCTATTTTCCAGGGTGCAAACGAGCATGATATCCAGGATACACTGGAACTTGCAAACGACTATGTAAACACAGAAGACTTTGAAGAGTTCCGCGAGAAATACAAAGACATTTTAGCACCGGATGTAATGCAGTATCTGGATGAGAACAAAGCCCACAGAGCACTGTGGAAGGGTGTTCCGATTTCCAGAGACGGTAAAGTGCGTCTGCGTGACGGCCGTACAGGAGAGTATTTCGACAGTCCTGTAACAATTGGTCACATGCATTATCTGAAACTGCACCATCTGGTTGATGATAAGATCCATGCACGTTCTACAGGTCCTTACTCTCTGGTAACACAGCAGCCACTGGGTGGTAAAGCACAGTTCGGTGGACAGCGTTTTGGTGAGATGGAGGTTTGGGCACTGGAAGCATACGGTGCATCCTACACACTGCAGGAAATCCTGACAGTAAAATCCGATGATGTTGTTGGACGTGTTAAGACATACGAAGCAATCATCAAGGGTGACAATATTCCTGAGCCGGGTATTCCGGAATCCTTCAAGGTTCTCTTAAAAGAACTTCAGTCTCTTGGTCTGGATGTGAAGGTACTCAAGGATGACAATACAGAAGTACATCTTCTTGAATCTGTAGATTACGGTGACACAGACCTTCGTTCTGTCATCGAGGGAGATTCCAGAAGACATCATGACAGAGAAGAAGACTACGGCAAACATGGCTATACAAAGCAGGAGTTTGACGGAGAAGAACTCGTTGACATTGACGAGGATGAAGATGAGGATGACTTCATTGAGCTGGATGAGGCTCTTGAAGACAATGACGAAGAGTAAGAAAGGGGAAAGAATACATGGCAGAAACAACTAACGCCAATGAAACATATCAGCCAATGACTTTCGATGCCATCAAAATCGGACTGGCGTCCCCTGAGAAAATCAGAGAGTGGTCAAGAGGCGAGGTTTTAAAACCTGAGACCATCAACTACCGTACCTTAAAGCCGGAGAAAGACGGACTTTTCTGTGAAAGAATCTTTGGACCGAGCAAGGACTGGGAGTGCCACTGTGGAAAGTACAAAAAGATTCGCTATAAAGGTGTTGTCTGCGACAGATGTGGTGTAGAAGTTACCAAATCCTCTGTACGTAGAGAGCGTATGGGACATATCGAGCTGGCTGCTCCGGTATCCCACATCTGGTATTTCAAAGGAATTCCGTCCCGTATGGGACTGATCCTTGACATTTCTCCGAGAACTCTGGAGAAAGTTCTTTACTTTGCTAACTATATCGTACTGGATCCGGCTAATTCCGGACTCCAGTACAAACAGGTACTTACAGAGAGAGAATATCAGGATGCACGTGAGGCTTATGGGTATGATTTCCGTGTAGGTATGGGTGCAGAATCCATCAAAGAGCTTCTTGAGGCAATTGATCTTGAGAAAGATTCTGTTGAACTGAAAAAAGAATTAAAAGATGCTACAGGCCAGAAACGTGCCAGAATCATCAAACGTCTGGAAGTTGTAGAATCCTTCCGTGAGTCTGGAAACCGTCCTGAGTGGATGATCATGACAGTGATTCCTGTAATCCCGCCGGATCTTCGTCCTATGGTTCAGCTGGATGGAGGACGTTTTGCTACATCTGACTTAAATGATCTTTACAGAAGAATCATCAACCGTAACAACCGTCTGAAGAGACTTCTGGAATTAGGTGCACCGGATATTATCGTTCGTAACGAGAAACGTATGCTTCAGGAAGCTGTTGATGCCCTGATCGACAACGGTCGTCGCGGACGTCCTGTAACAGGTCCTGGAAACAGAGCCCTGAAATCCCTTTCTGATATGCTGAAAGGTAAATCCGGACGTTTCCGTCAGAACCTTCTCGGTAAACGAGTTGACTATTCCGGACGTTCCGTTATCGTTGTAGGACCGGAACTTAAGATTTATCAGTGTGGTCTTCCGAAAGAGATGGCCATTGAGCTGTTCAAACCTTTCGTTATGAAAGAGCTTGTTGCCAACGGAACTTCGCACAACATTAAGAACGCCAAGAAAATGGTTGAGAAGCTGGAGCCTGCTGTATGGGATGTTCTGGAGGATGTTATCAAAGAACATCCGGTTATGCTGAACCGAGCACCTACACTGCATCGTCTTGGTATCCAGGCATTCGAACCGATCCTTGTAGAAGGTAAAGCGATCAAACTGCATCCGCTGGTTTGTACCGCATTCAACGCTGACTTCGATGGTGACCAGATGGCCGTACATCTTCCGCTTTCACAGGAAGCACAGGCAGAGTGCCGTTTCCTTCTGTTATCACCGAACAACCTGCTGAAACCTTCTGATGGTGGTCCTGTAGCCGTTCCTTCACAGGATATGGTACTTGGTATCTACTATCTGACTCAGGAAAGACCTGGAAACAAGGGTGAAGGCAAGTTCTTTAAGAGCGTAAACGAAGCAATCCTTGCTTATGAGAATAAAGTAATCACACTGCAGTCCAGAATCCATGTTCGCTGCAGCAAGACAATGCCGGACGGATCCGTTCTGACCGGTACAGTAGAATCTACACTTGGACGTTTCCTGTTTAACGAAATCCTTCCACAGGATCTTGGTTTCGTAGACAGAAGTGTTCCGGGAAATGAACTTCTTCTTGAGGTTGACTTCCTGGTAGCCAAGAAACAGTTGAAACAGATTCTTGAAAAAGTTATCAATACTCACGGTGCTACAAAGACTGCTGAGGTTCTTGATGCGATCAAAGCTACAGGTTACAAATATTCCACACGTGCAGCCATGACTGTTGCCATTGCCGATATGACCGTTCCGCCGCAGAAACCGGAGATGATCAAACAGGCTCAGGATACAGTAGACCTTATCACAAAGAACTACAAACGTGGTCTTATCACTGAAGAAGAGCGTTACAAAGAAGTTGTTGATACATGGAAGAAGACTGATGATGAGCTGACACATGCTCTGTTGTCCGGACTTGATAAATACAACAACATCTTCATGATGGCCGACTCCGGTGCCCGTGGTTCCGATAAACAGATCAAACAGCTTGCAGGTATGCGAGGACTGATGGCCGATACAACCGGTCACACCATCGAGCTGCCTATCAAGTCTAACTTCCGTGAAGGTCTTGACGTACTGGAATACTTCATGTCTGCCCATGGAGCTCGAAAAGGTATGTCCGATACCGCTCTTCGTACAGCCGATTCAGGTTACCTGACAAGACGTATGGTTGACGTTTCTCAGGATCTGATCGTACGTGAGACAGACTGCTGTGAAAACAGAGATGAGATCTCAGGTATGTATGTAGAATCTTTTGTAGATGGTAAAGAAGAGATCGAAGGACTTCAGGAGCGTATCACAGGTCGTTTCTCCTGTGAGACAATTAAGAATAAAGATGGCGAAGTTATCGTAAAAGCCAACCATATGATCACACCGAAACGTGCTGCCCGCATCATGAAAGAAGGCGTGGACAACCAGACAGGCGGATCTATCGAGAAAGTTAAGATCCGTACAATCCTTACATGTAAATGTAAAGTTGGTATCTGTGCGAAATGTTACGGTGCGAACCTTGCAACCGGCGAGCCGGTACAGGTTGGTGAATCTGTCGGTATCATCGCTGCTCAGTCTATCGGTGAGCCAGGTACACAGCTTACCATGCGTACTTTCCACAGTGGTGGTGTTGCCGGTGGAGATATCACACAGGGTCTTCCTCGTGTCGAGGAGCTTTTTGAGGCAAGAAAGCCGAAAGGTCTTGCCATCATCACAGAGATTCCTGGTGTTGCTGTTATCAATGACACTAAGAAGAAACGTGAAGTTATCGTTACAGATCAGGAAACAGGTGAATCCAAGACTTACCTTATTCCATACGGATCCCGTATCAAGATCACAGACGGACAGATCCTTGAAGCAGGTGATGAACTTACAGAAGGTAGCGTAAATCCGCATGATATCCTGAGAATTAAGGGTGTACGTGCAGTTCAGGATTATATGATCCGTGAAGTACAGCGTGTATATCGTCTCCAGGGTGTTGAGATCAGCGATAAGCATATCGAAGTTATCGTTCGTCAGATGTTGAAGAAAATCCGTATCGAAGATAACGGAGATACAGAATTCCTTCCTGGAACACTGGTTGACTTCCTTGAATACGAGGACGTTAACGAGCAGATGGAAAAAGAAGGCAAACAGCCTGCAGATGGAAAACAGGTTATGCTTGGTATTACCAAGGCATCTCTTGCTACAAACTCCTTCCTGTCAGCCGCTTCCTTCCAGGAAACAACTAAAGTTCTGACTGAAGCCGCTATCAAGGGTAAAGTTGACCCGCTGATCGGTCTGAAAGAGAATGTAATCATCGGTAAACTGATTCCTGCAGGTACCGGTATGAAACGCTACAGAGATGTAAGGCTCAACAGCACAATGCCTGAACCGGAAGTAAAGGTTGAAGATATAGCCGAAGAACTTACGGAAGATGAAGAAATCAAAGATGATGAGATGGTCACAATGGATGAAGAACTTCCGGAAGACGAAGAATTCGATGTTGAAGAATCTGATGAAGAAGAGGCTGCTGAAGACGAAGCTGATGATCAGGCTTCAGACGATGCAGAAGACAACGAATGATCCAACGGAGTAGATAACTTATCCGGACTGATTTGATATGAATTCACAAGAGAACTATCTGTGCCGACAGATTTTGCCGGCGAGGTAGTTCTCTTTTATTTTCCGGAACATTCCATTGCCGAAAAAAGAGAAAAATACAAAGAAACTGCTTTTTGTGTTATAATACCAGTACATTATGAGCAGGTAATGAACTGTGAAGTATTTTTACAGTTATGATAAATATACATTTTTGTTTCCGGTAACATCTTGTAAAAAGCATTGACCGGGACAGGGAAGGAAATAGAAATTGAACAGAAATGGAGGTGCAATATGGATAAAGAACTTCCGGTTTCAGCATGGCCGGAATGGAAAATCATAGAGAAAATCGGCGAAGGCTCTTTTGGAAAGGTGTATAAGGCACAGAGAACAGAACGTGGAAAATCTTTCTATTCTGCTATCAAGATCATCAATATACCCGGAAGCCAGAGCGAGTTGAACAGCGTACGTTCTGAAACAGGGGATGAGCAGTCCACAAGACAGTATTTTCAGAATCTGGTTGAGGAATGTATTCAGGAAATCAGTACCATGGAATACTTTCGAGGAAACTCTTACATTGTCTCTGTAGAAGATTTTAAGGTTATGGAATATCTGGATGTCATTGGATGGGAGATTTCCATAAGGATGGAATATCTGACAAGTTTTATGGATTACTGTGCGGAAAAGCAGCTTACTGAGAAAGAGGTAATAAAGCTGGGAATGGATTTGAGTAAGGCACTGGAATATTGCCGGAAACTTAAGATCATTCACAGGGATATCAAGCCGGAGAATATTTTTGTATCCAGATTTGGCGATTTTAAGCTTGGAGATTTCGGAATTGCACGTGAACTTGAGCGAACCATGAGCGGATTTTCCAAGAAAGGTACTTACTCTTATATGGCGCCTGAGATGTATAAAGGTGAGAAATATGACAGCAGGGTAGATATTTATTCTCTTGGGATTGTGCTGTACAGGCTGATGAATCATAACAGACTGCCATTTATGAGTCTGGAAAAACAGTTTATCACTTACAGGGATAAGGAAAATGCATTAAATAAGCGTGTTGCAGGAGAGCAGATGAGTGCACCTGTGGATGCAGGAACACAGTTTGCCCGTATTATCATGAAGGCCTGTGCTTATGATCCTGCACAGAGATATCAGACACCGGAGGAGCTTTATAGTGCGCTGGATGATCTGAAAAATGGAAGATCTGGCAGAATCCGGCAGTTACAAAACGGTGTTCAGAAAGCAGGAACGGATAAAACAGAATCATATAGTGCAATTGCACAGAACGGCAGAGCAGCACAGAATGTTACATCAGATGCCGAAAATGTACGAAAAAGTACAGTGCAGAATACGTCAGTACAGAATACCCGGGGAAATAAAAAAACATCAGATTTTCAGAATGCTGCAAAAAGAAAACGTGCTGTAAACAATGTTCCGGCGAGCAGCTTTACAGATAAAGAAACAATGTCAGTTGTAGCAGAACAGAAAATACAGCCACAGGAAACGCCATCAGAAACAGTTGCGATAAGATCTGCGCGTGCTGTGGAAGCCAGAAAGCGAAGACGCAGGAAGAAACAGCTGCTGCGCAGGGCATTGCTTGCAATTGTGGCAGGTACAGCGATACTTATGATGGCCGCCGTCTATTACAGAGTAAGTAAAGATCATGCTCAGGAAGGACAGGAGGATAATCCGATCGCAATTCTGGATGATGAGAAATACAGCTCCACAAAATCCGGATCCAAAGATTTCTCCAAAGCTCTGGATACGATCAAGGAGCAGGCAACAACTATCACAGATAATCTGAACAGTTACGACTGGGTTGGAACAGAAGGAACTGTTCTGCGATATCTGAGAAGGGTAAAGACCACTCAGCAGGCAGATGGAAATCTGGATATTGAGAGTGAATGCATGAAAGCTCTGGTCTATCCGGCAGAATCCGGAGATGGAGTTTATGAAGAATATTTCTACTGGGGAGAGAAGTTATTCTTTGCATATATCTGGTATGATGAAACTTCAGAATATTATTATTATAACGACGGCGAACTGATAAGATGGATCGATTCCAATGGAAAGTGTCACGATAACGAAAAAGATAATGAGGAATTCGTGAAACGTGGCGAGAAATACTGGAACAATTCATTGAAAGCATTGAAGGGAGAAGGAACAAAGACAGATAATGGCAATGTATCAGATTGAATGTGCATATACCTGCCATACAGGAAATATCCGGGCAAATAATGAAGATAATTTCTGGTGTTTTGGGGAATCCCTTCCGGTGAACAATGAAGGAACAAAGGGTATCTGCTCAAAGATTATTTCGGGTAACAGAGTACCGGCAATGGCGGTATTTGACGGTATGGGAGGAGAAAGCTGCGGCGAGATTGCAGCCTTTCTTGCATCAGAAGAATTTGGAAAATTTTATAATGCGAATAAAAGAATGCTGAGGGATATGCCGGAAGATTTTATAGACGATGTATGTGAGAAGATGAATCAGGCAGTATGCAGATATGGAACAGAGCATCATATTTGGAGCATGGGAAGCACAATGGCGATGCTCCTCTTTACACCAGAGTCTATGTTTGCCTGCAATCTTGGGGACAGCAGGATTTATTTTATGGATGGTGGTAAGCTTCAGCAGATTTCCACAGACCATGTTTTTGGTGGTACGGCAGTTGGGAAAGCCCCGTTAACCCAGTATCTTGGACTTCCTGAAGAGCTGCAGAGACTGGAACCTTCTGTGACAGAAATCGAGCATAAGGAGGGATACAGATATCTTCTGTGTTCAGATGGAGTAACAGATATGCTTTCGGACAGTGAGATAGAGGCGATTCTGTCACAGGATATGGAAATCCCGGAGATTGTAAATGATCTTCTTAAAAATGCTCTCCAAAAAGGTGGGAGAGATAATGTGACGATCGTGCTCTGTGAAGTACAGAAGCTGGATACAGTCCGCAGAATGAAAGAATGGATGAAAAATCTGAAAGATAAAAAATGAGAGGTGGGGCAGCATGAAGAACCGTATGCAGGATCTGGATTTTGAACAGAATGTTGCGTTTGATAAAGTACAGGAGTATGAATTTACCAGAAGGGCGGCACAGAGATTTTGGCAGGTGGTAAGCCTGGACAGTTTTGAAGACGAAGATGCGGATGTTATTTTCCACTATTTATATAAAGAGATGGAACTGGTGTCCTTTGGCGACCATCTGAAGAGATATATTTATGAAAGGGCAGAGCTGGAAGAACCTTTCTCGGAGATTCCACAGGAAGTGTATAAGGAGATCGTAGTAGATTCCTTTAAGGAAACCTATACGCCCAAATCCATGAATCCTACCTCTACCAAGTTGTCGGCACTGGTGAATAACTGGCTGAATCAGGCATCTGTAAAAAGAGAAACTGTTTTTCTTCTGGGGTTTGGGTTGAAAATGACCACAGAGGATGTGTCGGATTTCCTGACAAGAGTACTGAAAGAACAGGATTTTGATTTTTACAATCCGGACGAGGTGATCTACTGGTATTGTTACAGTACGCAGCAGGGTTATCATAAAGCAGAGGAATTGAAAAAAAAATATGAGATACTCGCTCCTGTGGAAGTGGAAAATACTCAGGTTTTATACGGAAGCAACCTGTGCCTTGATACGGAGGAGAAACTGATCGATTATCTTGCCCGACTGAAATCAAAAAGAGTAGATCCCATATCTGAGAAAAGTCAGGCATTTCAGGAGTTTACAAAGCTTTTATATCATGCGAAGCAGATTATTGCCGGACTGTATCAGCATGATGAAGAGGAAAAAGGTGGGGATAAGGTGTGGACAGCAGAAAGAATTACACCTTCTGATGTGGAAAAAGTAATCTGCAGCGGAATCCCCATCAACAAAATGGGCAATCTGAAGAAAATGTCTGCCTCCATTCTGGCAAAGCATTTCAGCCAGAAGCGTTTCAGCAGGCAGAGGATTACAAATATTTTAAGCCACAAACTCCCGGTGGAGCGCTTTGACCTGATCACACTGGAATTCTTTATCGTATCCCAGGAAATGGAGGATGATGATCCTTTTAACAGATACAAGCATTTTCTGGATGAGATTCAGGATATTCTGCTTCGATGTGGAATGGGAGAGATATACATAGTAAATCCATACGAATGTTTCCTTCTCATGTGCCTTCTCACAGACTGTCCGCTGGCAGTATTTTCGGAGATATGGGAGAAGTCCTATGAAGAGGGGGAAGCTGAAGAGGCATAATGGTATAAACAATTGTACAGCCGGTGCCGGATATGGCACGAAAGGCTGTGGAACTTTTATTAAAGAAAATAAAAGGGGAAGTGATTGAGACATTGACGATTCTTCCTGTTGAATTTGCAGAAGGAGGCACAACCCGTTAAGGGATGTGCCTCCTTCTTTTAACCGAATCAAGTAAGTCCCCTGCGGAGGTTGCGAATATCTGTCTGATTTATGACAATTATCTGGATAGACTGTAGATTCAGAAGAGTGTGTTTATTCATTATAATATCCGTAGATAGCACGTGCATCTGCAGCAATGGTGCTTTGGGCTGCACCGGTATCAGTAAGATTCTGTGACATAAAGCATACTACAAGATCAATTCCTTTGGCTGTATCATAGATGATCGCTGCATCATTTTCTACAGTGTCAAGTTCGCCGGTCTTATTGGCAGTACCGACGCCTTCTGGAAGTTGTGCAGGGATCTTGTTTTTACGCTGCTGCATTTTTAAGTGATAATACATTGCATCTGCGTTTGGAAGAGTAGAAGCGGGAAGGGTTCCGTTGACAGTCTGGTATATCTGCTTTAAAAAGGTTCCACAGTCTTTGACGGATGTATAGTTGTCGCCGTTTTCTTTACCTGCGAGAAGCAGGCGGTTCATCTGGGTGCTGGTGAAACCATGTTCCTGGCAGAAGCCATTTACTTTTGCCATACCTGCAGAGTTATCGCCGTTTCCAAGCCAGTTTACCAGAGTGTTAGCAGCATCATTATCACTGACAGTGATCATGGCTGAAATATTACTGTCAATTTCGTCTCCATTGTGAGACTGGGAGAGTGTATCGTAGTTTTCGTATACAGCTCCCATAATATACAGTTTGATCAGGCTTGCTGCCTGCATGGGAGTATCGTTGATCATGCCTTCAGAATCTTTCGGCAGGTTGCAGACATAGACGGACCAGGTTCCGTTATCAGCCGGCAGCAGGGACTGTACCTGTTTCAGGAGATTGTCCATGCTGGAATCAGTGTTGTCGGTAAATGTGTTGTTGGAGGAAGGGGAAAGTGTTCCGTTCTGCTGTTCGGATTCTGAAGAGGGTTCAGCGGATTCTGACTGCGCAGGAGATGTTTCTCCGGTGGCTGCCTTGACAGAACTTTCCTGTTCTCTTAATTCATCTAACTGATCTGCCTGACTGATAAGGGTATTTGCATCAGTGGAAATCTCCTCTACGGTTTTGGAGAGTGTCTGTACTTTTTGCTGTAGTGTGACGAGATGGTTCAGTGATAAAAATGAAACAGCTGCCAGTGCAATCACTGCAACAGTCAGTATGCCGATCACTATATAGAGAAAAATAGGTTTTTCATTTGGCTTTTTATTCATTGCGGTTTTCCTTTCGTAATTATTATTGTAATCAGGATTGCGGGAACTGCGAAGCTGCGTAGCAATCCGCAGATATCAAGTCAAGGGCAAAATGCTTTTTGACACTTACATCATCATGATGCAAAGTAGCTGTCAATGCCATTTGCGATTCCCTGTACCATTGTTTTCTGGAATTCTGCATCATTCATTTTCAGATCGTCATTCTGGCTTGTCATAAATCCCATTTCGAGGATCGTAACAGGAACAGTGCTCCAGTTAATTCCTGTCATCGTGTCAGTGTACTGGATTCCAAGGTTCTGAAAACCTGTTGCAGCACAGTAGGAATCGATGATGCATCGGGATAATCGATCAGACTGTTCAAACAGTTGTGGGATATAAGGGTTATTCTGGGAGGGTGACATGGTCAGTGCCCCTGATGCAGTATGGGAATCATCGCCGTTTGCATGGATGCGGACATAGATTTCTGCGCCCTGTGAAGCAGCATATTGTGCGCGTTCCATGTTGCTGATGGCTGTTTCATTGTCTGTTCGTGTCATGACTACCTGATAGCCTCTCTGTTCCAGTTCATCCTTTAGTTGAAGAGAGACCTCCAGATTGAGCTGGTATTCGGGAACACCGCTGTAGGTTCCCTGAGTTCCGCTGGTACATTTTGCTTTCATTTCAGAAGAACCGGGACCGTTGGGCTCCGGGGCACTCATATCTACGGACTCACTCTGATGCCCTGGATCGATTCCTATTATATGTCCGTCTGTTTCGGCATCGGAGGAGAAAACGCTGGCACTGGAATCAGAAGAGGCACTGGTGCTGTTCTGGCTGAATACAGAAGGCTTTGATGAAGCTTCTTCCGGGATTTCAGCTTTTTCTTTGGTTTTCTTCTGTGTGGCTGTCTGTTGTTTTTGTTTCATGCGATTGATATTTGACTGGACTGTGTCTATGGCGGTAGTGTACTTGTCTACTGCCTGTTTGACTTCGTCGTGTTTTGCAGTGATCTGTTCGGAGATTGTATCGACTTCTTTTTCAGTGGTGAGGATCTGGTGCAGTGTGGTCCTGTTAAAGAAGATCAGGGCTATGATGCACAGGAGTCCTGTCAGAAACAGAAGGATGCTGATCATGCTGGGTTTCTTCATATATTATAGTGTCCTTTCCTGAGTTTATAGAATGTTATAGTGTGTCTGCAAGTTGATTTGCCTGCTTTGGTTGTTATTATAATAAAAGGGAGGGGGAAATGCAATTGTTAGTGAAGGGGACGCGCCGGATAATATTTATTTTGTGTGCGGTTTCGGACGCTAAGAGATACTAAATCTGCAGAAATCTGCTAAAAGCATGAGCAGCCCTCTCAAACTCGCTACGTTGCAAACTTCGCTCAAACACGTGAGACGGTCTGCTCATAACGCAGATTTCCGCAGACTAAGTATCTCTAAGCATCCTGCAAATGCACACAAAATAAATATTATCCGGCGCTGGGGCTCGTAGATAACTATATCAATTGAGTAGAATACGGATTTGAGTTGCAGATGAAAAAACGTAGCACTGAGGCTTTTTTTTATCTGTGTATGAGGATTTGCAGATAAGTGATTGGCATAGTTATTTCGATAGGATAGGGGAAGTGGCAGTAAAGTGGTGGAAGGGGGAGTGTATTGTCAGATAAGTTTAATGTGGTGATGTGGTGTATGAAGAAAGGATTTTTTGGTTATGATAAAAATATGAAAAAATACTGTAAAATTCAGGAGAAATGCCTTGACAGTGTGAGTTTTACGGGATATAATGAGCAAGCGTGCAAAAGGAACGTTTAATTTTTTTGTGCGTAATTACACGAATAGCAACCGCAAGGCCCCATAGAAAAATCTATGGAGAAATAAATCGGGAGGTGAAATGGAATGCCAACATTCAACCAGTTAGTAAGAAAAGGACGCCAGACATCTGTAAAGAAATCTACAGCTCCGGCTCTCCAGAAAACATTCAACTCTTTAAGAAAGAAAGCAGTTGAACAGTCTGCACCACAGAAACGTGGCGTTTGTACAGCAGTTAAGACTGCAACTCCTAAGAAGCCTAACTCAGCTCTTAGAAAAATCGCCAGAGTTCGTCTTTCCAACGGAATCGAAGTAACAAGCTACATCCCAGGAGAAGGTCACAACCTTCAGGAGCATAGCGTTGTTCTTATCCGTGGTGGAAGGGTTAAGGACTTACCTGGTACAAGATACCACATCATCAGAGGTACTCTTGATACTGCAGGCGTAGCCAACAGAAAACAGGCGCGTTCCAAATACGGCGCTAAGAGACCGAAAGACAAGAAATAATTTTAATTAGGTAGAAGTTCTATTAGATTTAGAATGAATGTGCCGGACTTTGATATTGATCCTGTAGGTTGCAGGGAATCATAGAACCGCGCACGAGACGCAGGTTGAACTTAGAGAGAACCTGCCGAGTAGGAAGAGAGGAAGCACCATGCTCAATGTCGCGCTGAAAGACGCGCTCGTTTCGCAGGTGCGCTTTCACACTAAGCTCGTGAGGAACCTCGCTAAGTGTTCAATGCGAGTACCTAAGATCTAATGAATGGCTCCCGCGGCTCCCCGCCGGAGCAGATATTAAGGAGGGAAGTAACGTGCCACGTAAAGGACATACTCAGAAAAGAGACGTATTAGCGGATCCGCTGTACAACAACAAGGTTGTTACTAAATTAATCAACAACATCATGCTGGACGGCAAAAAGGGCGTTGCTCAGAAGATCGTATACGGCGCGTTTGATCGTGTCGCTGCAGAATCCGGTAAGGAAGCTGTAGAGGTTTTCGAAGAGGCAATGAACAACATCATGCCGGTTCTGGAAGTTAAGGCAAAACGTATCGGTGGTG
>OLCT01000139.1_pt1 | contig 16932 bp, 15 predicted proteins | sample 1607931 | NCBI WGS metagenome assembly OLCT01 (sample SAMN02674698, study PRJEB24791) | human gut metagenome, SKBSTL036 | isolation source: stool | host: Homo sapiens | place: USA
TACTTTACACTTCCATAATGATCGGTAAAATCATCGGGCGTCTCTTCGTCTTTTTCCAGATAAAGTCGCCTAAATTGTCCTTGATCGCGGTCTTGATTCTGCCCCAGTCGGTGCAGCCTCTGCTCACGCAGCCCTCCATAACGTTTTCCATCAGGTCCCGTGCCTCGTCCATCAGTGCATCGGATTCTTTGACGTAAACGAAGCCTCTGGATACGAGATCCGGGCCGCTTGCGATCTGTCCGCTGATGCTGTCCAATGCAACAACAACAATCATGATACCATCCTCTGCCAGATGCTGTCTGTCCCGCAGCACAACGTTTCCGACATCGCCGATACCAAGCCCATCTACCAGAATTGCGCCAGCCGCAACCTGTCCGGTCACGCCAGCCTTTTCCTCATTTAATTCCAGGACATTGCCGGAGCGCAGGATGAAAATATTTTCCTTCTGGATTCCGAGCTCCTGCGCGATGCCAGCCTGGGCCTTCAGGTGCTTGTATTCGCCGTGCACCGGAATCGCGTATTTGGGATGAACCAGCGTATAAATCAGCTTGATCTCTTCCTGGCAGGCATGACCGGAAACATGGACATCCTGGAAAATAACCTTCGCACCCTTCATGGAAAGCTCATTGATAACCTTGGATACCGCTTTCTCATTTCCCGGAATCGGATTGGAACTGAAAATAATAGTATCATTCGGTTTGATCACTATTTTCTTATGGATGTTTGCAGCCATACGGGAAAGAGCTGCCATGGATTCACCCTGACTTCCTGTTGTGATCAGCACTACCTGTTCATCCGGGTAATTCTTAACCTGATCGATCTCAATCAGAGTCTGATCCGGAATGCGAAGGTATCCAAGCTCTGCTGCAGTTGTGATAACATTTACCATACTGCGGCCCTCTACTGCAACCTTGCGTCCGAAACGATAAGCTGTGTTAATGATCTGCTGTACGCGGTCTACATTGGATGCAAAAGTGGCAATAATAATTCTGTTTGTCTTATATTCATTGAAAAGATTATCAAACACATGTCCCACAGAACGTTCAGACATGGTAAATCCGGTTCTCTCTGCATTAGTACTGTCACACATCAGTGCCAGTACTCCCTTTCTTCCAATCTCTGCAAAACGCTGCAGATCAATGGCATCTCCGAATACAGGAGTATAATCTACTTTAAAGTCGCCGGTATGCACTACGATGCCTGCCGGAGAATAGATCGCAAGTGCAGATGCATCCTGGATACTATGGTTTGTCTTGATAAATTCAATTGAAAAATCACCAAGATTAATGACCTGTCCATGCCTTACTTCCTTTAACTTGGTAGTATTGGTCATATTATGCTCTTTCAGCTTATTTGCAATAAGGGCAATGGTCAGCTTCGTGGAATAAACAGGGACATTTACATCTTTGAGTACATACGGCAGCGCACCGATATGGTCCTCATGTCCATGAGTGATCACAAAGCCTTTTACTTTGGAAATATTCTCTTTTAAATAGGTGACATCTGGAATGACAAGGTCAATTCCGAGCATATCATCTTCCGGGAAAGCAAGACCGCAGTCTACCACAACAATGCTGTCTTCATATTCAAATGCTGTGATATTCATTCCAATCTGTTCCAGACCACCCAGAGGAATGATCTTTAATTTAGATGTTGGTTTCTTCGGTCTGCGGGAAGAATTCTTTATCGCAGCCTTAAATGGTACCTGTATTCCGTTCTTCTCTTTATCTGCCGGAGCCTTGCGGTCCTGCATTGGTTTTCTTCCATAAGAGTTTCTGTGCTGTGGTTTATATTTATAATTCTTCGGTCTGTTGTATGGCCTCTTCTGACCATGTCCGAACTGTCCGTCATGATTTTCACGCGCTTCATTATTAAACTGGTTGTTATTTTCGTTACTCAAGTACTACACCTCCATGCTACATTTCAAGGTCTACGTCATCTAACATTTGTTCAAATACTTTAAAAACTGCCTGCATCTCATCCTCGTCCTCGACCATTTCATAGCAGGCTTCCTGACTGTCATCCTCTGACACGTCTTTAAAAATATAGGCTGTCGCCTCATCATCCTGAGAATCAGATACCAGAAGATATGCAACTCCTCCGATCCTGGTCTGCTCCTCTACATAAAACTCCGCTTCTGTTCCGTCCTCAAGCTGAAATTTAATTTTCTCCATCTTATTAATCTCCTAACAGGACAGGGAATCCAGATATCCCTGCAAAATAAAAACAGCAGCCAGCTGATCCAGATACTGCTTGCGGTTCTCTCTGCGCACACTGGCTTCCATTAAAGTACGATTGGCTTCTACTGTTGTCAGACGCTCGTCCCACATGATCACTTCAAGACCTGTACGTCTCTCCAGCATTTCTTTAAATTCCAGTGATTTTTGGGCACGTTCTCCAATCGTATTGTTCATGTTCTTCGGATATCCAAGCACGATCTTCTCCACGTGATATTCCGAAACAAGTTCTTCAATACGGGCAAGTGTCTGGCGCAGGTGGTTCTCCTGTTTACGCCAGATCGTCTCTACACCCTGAGCGGTGATCCCCAACGGATCACTAATGGCTGCACCGACTGTTTTTGATCCATAATCTAATCCCAGAATCCTCATATCAGCGTTCCCAGGATTTGTTCTTAATATACTCGTTTAAAAGTTCCTCTACCAGTTCGTCGCGCTCTACCTTCATGATCATGCTTCTTGCGCCCTTGTGACTGGTAATATAAGTAGGATCTCCGGACATAATATATCCAACGATCTGATTGACCGGATTGTATCCTTTCTCATCCATTGCTGTGTAAACGAGATCCAGAACTTCTTTTACCTGAAGCTCCTGGTCTGGTTTTGTTCTGAAATATTGGGTATTACCCAGATTGTTCTCTGCCATTTTATTCACGTCCTTACCTGATTTATTGTCGCAAAGCCTTCTTAGTAATTCTGCTTTGCTATGTATTGCAAATTTCGTATACAATACACATATTTTCTTCTATATTTTAATATAATTTCACGTATTGTGCAACCGCAAATTTATTGATGATTATTCGTTACTGTTCACACACGTTACTGTTCACTCCGTTCTCAGTAACATAGCCAAAATTCATTCCAGATTGCCTGCGGCAATGGAATTTTGGCTTGTATGTCTCGGGATTTTGGCATATTCATGCCAAAACACCTCGCGGGATAGTGATGTGTGAACAGTAACATCTATACAACGTAAATTGTACTTATTTTAATACACTATTGACAAATTCTGTCATTTCTTGTAATATCATATAAAACATATCGAATAACTATGAAAAGTAGAGAATGAAAAAAACTACTGGTACCTTAAAGGAGATGAAACATGATCAGAAAATTATTTGCCTTTGGTCTTGCAGTTGTACTGGCACTGATGCCGGTACAGGCTTTTGGAAAAACGGTGTCTGTCACCAATGTTTCCTATGATCCTACCAGAGAGATGTTTGAACAGTATAATAAAATATTTGAAGACCACTGGAAGGAGAAGACCGGGGATGATGTGGAAGTGATACAGTCCCATGGCGGTTCAGGGAAACAGGCACTGGAGGTAGCCAATGGTCTGGATGCAGATGTGGTAACCCTGGCACTTGAATATGATATTGAGTCTATTGAAAACGCAGGGCTGATCAAGGCAGGATGGAAAGATAAATTTGACAATGACAGTTCTCCTTATACATCCACTATCGTATTTCTGGTGAAGAAAGGAAATCCCAGGGATATCAAAGACTGGGACGATCTGACGAAAAAAGGAGTGGGAGTAGTAACACCAAATCCGAAAACCTCCGGCGGTGCCAGATGGAACTACATGGCAGCGTGGGCTTACGCAGATAAAAAGTATGGTGGCGATGAAGCACAGATGAAGGAATTTATTAAGAAACTTTACCGGAATGTGGTGGTTCTTGACTCAGGCGCAAGAGGCGCAACGACCTCTTTCGTGGAGAACGGACAAGGAGATGTGCTGGTTGCGTGGGAAAATGAAGCTTATCTATCCATGCGGGATTATCCGGATGAGTATGAGATTGTTACTCCAAGCGTAAGTATTCTGGCACAGCCTTCTGTGGCAGTGGTAGATGAAGTGGTGGATTACAGAGATACAAGAGATGTGGCAACTGAGTATTTAAATTATCTGTATTCCGACGAAGCACAGGAGATCGCAGCAGAGAATTATTTCCGCCCCACCAATGAGAAAATCCTGAAGAAGCACAGTGATACGTTTGATCTGAATATAAATCTGGCAAATATCAGTGATTATGGCGGATGGGATAAAGTGCAGGAGAAACATTTCACAGATGGCGGAATTTTCGATCAGATTTATGAGAGATAAAGGAAGACAAGATGAAGCAAGAGCATAAGCACAGACAGAATATATGAGACAGGAGAGGTGGTAATTGATTATGAAAAAAAGAAATAAACCGGTGATTCCAGGGTTTGGGCTCTCCATGGGAATTACCATTTCCATATTGAGTCTGGTAGTTCTGATCCCCCTGGCAAGCCTAGTGGTCTACACAGCGAAGCTGAGTTTTAAAGATATTATCGAAACCATCACAAGGGCCAGAGTGCTGGCATCCTTTTATACCAGTTTTGTATGTGCTTTTGCAGCAGCAGTAATAAATGGAATTATGGGAACTGTTCTTGCGTGGGTGCTTGTGAAATATGATTTTCCGGGCAAGAGACTTATGGATGGGATGATCGAACTTCCCTTTGCTCTTCCCACAGCGGTAGCAGGTATTGCACTGACATCCCTGACCTCAGATTCGGGAATTGTCGGCAGCTTTTTTGCAGGATTCGGTATCAAGATCGCATACACAAGAATCGGCATTACAGTGGCTATGATATTTGTAGGAATACCGTTCGTTGTGCGAAGTGTACAGCCGGTTCTGGAAAAGATGGATAATTCTTACAGCGAGGCAGCAGGAGTGTTGGGAGCAAAGAAAACAACTATCTTCTGGAAGGTCATTTTTCCGGAACTGAAGCCCGCAATCTTTGCAGGGACCGGACTTGCGTTCGGAAGATGTCTGGGTGAATATGGAAGTGTTGTATTTATCGCAGGAAATAAACCCTATTATACAGAAATCACACCGCTGGTTATTATGTCAGAGCTTCAGGAATTTGATTATTCAAGTGCAACGGCAATCGCACTTGTGATGTTGGCAGTTTCATTTTTTATTCTGTTCCTTAACAGTATGATACAGCAGAGAAATGCAAGAATTTTAAGAGGAGGAAATGCCTGATGGACAACAATGAAAAGGCTTCGGAGAAAATTACAAAATGGCTGCTTGTCGGGATCAGCGTTCTGTTTCTGGCAGTCATGCTCCTTCTTCCTCTGATCACTGTGATCACAGAAGCATTGCGGAGCGGATGGAAGGTCTATGTAGCTGCAGTGACAGATGAGTACACCATCAAAGCACTTCTTCTTACAGTGAAGGCAACACTCTTTGCAGTTGGTTTCAACACCATTTTTGGTATTTTTGCAGCCTGGGCACTGACGAAGTTTCAGTTCAGGGGTAAAAAGCTTCTCACTACCCTGATCGATCTTCCGGTTACTATTTCCCCTGTTATTGCAGGTTTGATCTTTCTTCTGATTTTCGGACGACAGAGTCCTGTTTACTTTTTTCTCATGAAGTTAGGGATTAAAGTTGTATTCTCTGTACCGGGAATCATTATTGCAACTGTATTTGTAACCTTTCCTTTTATTTCCAGAGAACTGATTCCGGTTCTGGAAGCAGAAGGAAGCGATGAGGAGGAAGCGGCAGCCCTGATGGGAGCAGGTGGATGGACCATTTTCTGGAAGATCACATTCCCTCATATCAAATGGGCATTACTGTATGGAGTTGTGCTCTGTACGGCAAGAGCAATGGGAGAGTTTGGAGCGGTATCTGTACTTTCCGGACATTTAAGAGGAAAGACCAATACACTTCCTCTTCATGTAGAGATTTTGTTTAATGAGTTTCAGTATGTTCCGGCGTTTGCCGTATCTTCGCTGCTTGTGATCATGGCAGTTATCATTCTGGTAGTCAGAAGCCTGATTGAATATAAAGGAAAGAAGGAAGCCTGATATGTATGTAGAGTTAAAAAATATCAATAAGACATATGGTTCTTACCAGGCATCAAGGAATGTGAATTTCGGAATTGAGAAAGGTAAACTGATTGGTCTGCTGGGACCAAGCGGAAGCGGAAAAACAACTATTCTTCGAATGATCGCAGGTCTGGAAACCCCGGACAGCGGAGAGGTCATTATTGATGGAAAAGTGGTAAATGATGTTCCGGCCAGTCAGCGTGGGATTGGATTTGTATTTCAGAATTATGCGTTGTTTCGCTATATGACAGTTTATGACAACGTTGCATTTGGTTTGAAGGTTCAGAAGGCTGATAAGAAGAAAATTGATGCCAGAGTCAGAGAGCTGATCAAACTGGTGGGGCTGGAAGGACTGGAAAAAAGATATCCAAGCCAGTTATCCGGCGGCCAGAGGCAAAGGGTGGCATTTGCCAGAGCCCTTGCTCCAAATCCCCAGGTGCTGCTTCTGGATGAGCCCTTTGCAGCCATTGATGCAAAAATCCGTCAGGAACTGCGAAGCTGGTTAAAAGAGATGATCGGGAAGCTGGGAATTACCAGTATTTTCGTTACTCATGATCAGGATGAGGCCATTGAAGTAGCAGATGAGATTATTATCACTAATGCAGGACGGATCGAACAGAAAGGAACTCCTATAGGGGTTTACAGAAATCCTGAGACAGCTTTTACAGCGTCCTTCTTCGGACAGCCATCTGTGTTGAAAAATGCGGATGATTTTCATACTTTTGTTCAGGCAGAAGGAGCAGACAAGATCATTGTCCGCCCGGAATTTGTAAAAATCTCCAAACTGGATGAGGTGGAGAAGTTCAAAACTTCCGTATCCCGGGGAGTGGTTGAACGGGTTTCTTTCAGGGGAGATAATCTGGAACTTCAGGTGAGAGTCAACAATTCCGTAGTAACTGCCAGAAGAAGCCTGGAGAAAGCAGATATCCGGGAAGGTGAGACTGTGAATGTATTCCTTTACAGGATTTTTGCACTGAAAGGTGACAGTGTACAGCTGATCGAAAATGAGGCTGTAAGGGATGACTTTGTAATTATCTGACAGCGGTGCGGCGACTGACGACAATGAAGAAATAAGAAATTCAGACGCAAGACTGATCGGGAAATCAACTTGTTGGCACACTGGTATGGAGGAAAGGGTAAGAGAGAATGAGAACAGAGAGAATCAGGACAGATGTGCTGATCATCGGCGGCGGTACGGCAGGATGCTTTGCAGCCTATGTGATCGGCAAAAAAAGCGGCAGAAAAGTTCTGATCGCAGAGAAAGCGAATATTAAGCGAAGCGGATGTCTGGCGGCGGGCGTGAATGCATTGAACGCATATATTACAGAAGGCAGAGTGCCGCAGGATTATGTGGATTATGCCAAAAAGGATGCCCATGGAATCGTAAGAGAAGACCTTCTTCTTACCATGTCAGAGAGACTGAATCATGTGACAAAGGTGATGGAAGATCTGGGGCTGGTCATCCTGAAGGACGAAAACGGAAAATATGTTGCCAGAGGAAACCGAAACATCAAGATCAATGGCGAAAATATGAAGCCAATCCTTGCAAAGGCGGCAGCTGAACAGGAGAATGTTACGGTTCTCAATCATGTAAATATTACAGATTATAAAACAGAAAACAAAAAAGTCACAGGCGCAGTTGGATTTAGCGTTAATGAGGACATTTTCTATGACATTGATGCGAAAGCAGTTCTCTGTGCCACAGGTGGTGCAGCGGGACTTTACAGACCGAATAATCCGGGATTTTCCAGACATAAGATGTGGTATCCTCCGTTTAACACAGGTGCAGGATATGCAATGGGACTTCTTTCCGGTGCGGAGATGACAACCTTTGAGATGCGTTTCATTGCATTGAGATGTAAGGACACGATTGCTCCTACAGGAACTATTGCTCAGGGTGTTGGGGCCAGACAGGTCAATGCACATGGTGATATTTATGAAACAAAATATGGTCTGACAACTTCCCAGCGAGTTTACGGTACAGTCATGGAGAACAGAGAAGGAAACGGTCCATGTTATCTCAGAACGGAAGGTATTTCCAAAGAACAGGAGCAGGACCTTTACAAAGCTTACCTGAATATGGCACCGTCCCAGACTCTGAAATGGATGGAAGCCGGAAAAGGACCATCCGAAGAGAATGTAGAGATTGAGGGCACAGAGCCATATATTGTAGGCGGACATACAGCCAGCGGTTACTGGGTAGATAATAACAGAGCTACAACTATTGAAGGTTTATATGCAGCCGGAGATGTAGCAGGAGGATGTCCGCAGAAATATGTAACCGGCGCACTGGCAGAAGGTGAGATCGCAGCAGAGGCGATTTTGGAATATCTGAAAGGCAAAGATGATGACCGGATCGCAGCGGAAAATAAGGAAGAAGAGGCTTTAGAGCGTGGCGGAGAACAGGAGCTGTCTCAAACTGCAACAGCTAAGAAGGCAGAATACGAATCACATTTGAATGCTTCCCGTTCTTTGATGAATGCAGAGCAGCTTGAGGAAGCCATGCAGAAGATCATGGATCAGTATGCAGGAGGAATCGGTACAGACTACAGATACAGCGGGATGAGTCTTGCAAAGGCAGATGAAAAGATCGCAGCATTGTTGCCAGTAGTTGACACTCTGGCAGCAACAGATACTTATGAACTGATGCAGATTTATGAACTTCGCGAACGACTGATCGTGTGCCAGGCAGTGATCGCACATCTGGCAGCCAGAAAGGAAACCAGATGGCATAGTTTCGGAGAGAATACAGACTACCCGCAGCAGAGCGAAGAGTGGATGAAATATGTAAACTCCTGTATGGAAAACGGCGAGATTAAGATCTTATATCGTGACCTGATCACGAAGGAAAATACAGGTTTGAATACAGCAGAGAAAGGAGCAGGTGAGAGATGAGCATTCGGATTCAGAAAAGTAAATGTGCAGGATGCGGCAGATGTATCGAAGCCTGTCCCGGAAATCTGATCAAAAAGGATAAAGAGAACAAAGCCTTTATCTGTCAGGTAAGAGACTGCTGGGGATGTACTTCCTGTATCAAGGAATGCAGGCATGATGCCATCCGCTTTTTCCTTGGAGCTGATGTGGGAGGCAGAGGTGCAAGTATGGTTGTATCAGAGAAACCGGATATTTCCACATGGACAGTGGAGAAACCGGATGGCACTAAAATCACTATTCAGGTTAATAAGAAAGACGCTAATAAATATTAAACATAAGTATGTATTCTCAGAGTCTTTAGAGTGTGTTTGAAAAATGCTTTACGCAAGATGTGCGTCACAATTTGTGGGAGATTTTGTTCGGATGAGGGCGTCGTAGCGGGCTACGACAACCGAATTCGGACAAAATATACCGCAAAGTGGGGCGTGCAGATTGCGAGAATGATTTTTCAGACACGCTCCAGGGCTTTATCTTTTTTCAGATAAACATTCTTAATATAGGAAATCAGTACCTCTTCCCCATGATCATTAAGTATCCGCAGCAGTCCCTCGAGATCTCTCTTTGTCTTCGGATGGATAAACCACAGCTTTTCCTTACCTTTCAGATAATAGTCCAGTGGCTGATGCTGATCATACTTATCCCCCAGATAATTTCTGGAAGCACTGATCCTGTCCATCACCATTTCCGCAATATATTTACGGGGCATGGGCACACCATTGATGATATGCTCATCTCCCGGTGCATAATCTACCCAGTACTCAAAATGATGTTTGTTGCGCCCTTTATGATGAAGCCAGGATTTTGATATTCCTGTATCTTCTCTTTCTGCATTGTTGGGACTTCTGTCTCCCTGATAGTATTTACATCCAACCAGAAATTCCACAGGTGCATATTTGGACAGGTCATGAAGCAGTCCCTGTTTATACATACCAGCCCGGAAACAGTAATGCATAACCAACAGCTTATGTTTGGTTATTGTTTTAAAGTGCAGCCACGGATGCATCTTTCTTCTCCTCCTCTACAGCCATCAGCACCACGATCGTACGCGGTGTGACCTTCAGCTTTTTACTATAAGTTTCCTGTTCCTGCTCCAGGAAACCATTCTCTTTCACAGCACTGGTATCAATCACTTTCTTCCATTTTCTGTATCCTGCCAGATTAGGAAGCGCAAAAATACGATCTTCCCAGTGAAAGTTATATGCAACGTATATGGAAGCATCCTCGCTGCCGTCTGCCCGGTGCGCATAGGCGCCACAATACATAATTCCAAGCAGTCTGGATGTGTTCTCAGAATTCATATACCATGCGCGTTCTCCATGAAGGGAAACATCCGGCAGTCCCCTGGTCTGATAATCCACTCCGTACATTTCTCCCGCAACATGAAGAATCGGATGTTCTTTCCGGAAAGCAATGGCATTCTTTACAAACTGAAACAGGGATTCATTTTTCTTCAGTGCTTTCCAGTCAATCCATCCAACCTGATTATCCTGACAATAGGCATTATTATTTCCGTTCTGTGAATTTCCAAACTCATCCCCGCCATAGATCATAGGAACACCCTGACTGAGCAGCACCATAAGAAAAGCATTTCTGATCTGACGTTCTCTCATCTGTCTGATCTGCAGCCTTCTGCTTGGCCCTTCCACGCCACAGTTCCAGGAATAATTATAACTGCTGCCATCGTGATTATTCTCCTGATTTGCTTCATTATGTCTGTAATTATAGGTCACCATATCATTCATGGTAAAGCCATCCTGACAGGCCATATAATTAATGACTGCATAGATATTTGGATTCCTTCTGATATGGTAAGCAGCCGCTGAGACCATATCCTCGTCACTTTTCAGAAAACGGCGCATATCCTGCAAAAATCCCGGATTATACTGTGCAATACATTTGTCTTCCGGTTTCTTCTTTTTCCGGATCTGGCTCTCATCAAAATCGTGAAACATCAGCCGGGTATCACTTAAAACCCCGTCATGCATCAGCAATTTGGCAGAAACTCCCTCACCCAATACATGAAATCCGTCTACATGATAGTAAAGTTTCCAGAACTGCAATGCCCTGAGTGCTGTCACAGGATTACATTCTCGTGGAAAATACATTTCCATGATACAGGCAATTCCGGCCTGATGCAGTTTTTTAATGAATGTTTTAAACTCTTTCTCCGGATCATCTGTTGCACAGTAAGATCTCTTGGGTGCAAAATAATAGCCATACATATATCCCCAGAAATTAACACGTCCCTGTGTATGCTTCTCAGATACCATTTTCTCAGATTCAGAATTCTTACAGGTACCGCTTTCCATAAATTCATATGCAGGCATCAGTTCAATTGTATTGATACCAAGCTCTTTCCAGTACGGGATCATTTCCTCCAGTGCCTGAAAAGTTCCCTTTGTACCGGTTATCGTCCGATTCGCTTTTGTATATCCGCGCACATGCAGTTTATAAAGGATCATTTCGTGATATGGAATAGCCGGATTTTTGTCGTTCTCCCAGTCAAAAACTTCTTTTTTAAGAAATCCTCCCCTGACTTTGTGCGGATTCGTACCCACCTCTGCACCAAAGCGTTCCCGTCCCAGAATCCTGTACGCACAGGGATCAGTATACACCTTTCCATTTATCAGAAAATTGTACTCGTACTCTTTCAGATTAAAATCCGGAATATACATTGCATATACATTTCCGGTTCTGTTTTCTTCTGTAAAAGGAATCTCCACATAAGGTTTTGCTGATCTCTTTTTGTAGAGAATCAGAGATGCTCTGCTGTCTTCCGGTACCTCAACTGCAAAATTACAGCCATCTGCCAACGGATTTGCACCAGGCACAAGAGCCAGCCCCTTTTCTGTTTTCATCTTTCTGCTCTCAGCCATCTCTTTCTCTCCTTCATATTTTTTCTTGTTGCTCATTACACTTTTCAGAAACACTATACAACGCTATAATGTAATCTGAAGTTCTACCGGACAATGATCGGAACCCATAATTTCAGAATGGATTTCTGCGCCTTCAAGCTTATCCTTCAACTGTGGAGACGTGATAAAATAGTCAATTCTCCACCCTGCATTCTTCTCTCTTGCTTTAAATCTGTAAGACCACCAGGAATATCTGCCCTCTACATCCGGATAAAAATAACGGAATGTATCGATAAATCCACTCTCCAGCACCTTACCAAAGCATGCTCTCTCTTCATCTGTAAATCCGGCATTTTTCCGGTTGGTCTTAGGATTCTTCAGGTCGATCTCCTGATGTGCCACATTGAAATCCCCGCAGCAGATCACAGGCTTACTTTCCTGCAATTTCAACAAGTATGCCAGAAAATCCTCTTCCCAGTGCATACGGTATTCCAGTCTGCGCAGTTCACTCTGGGAATTTGGTGTATATACAGTCACCAGATAAAATTTTTCATATTCCAGGGTGATCACACGCCCTTCTTTGTCATGTTCCTCAATTCCAATTCCATACGCCACAGACAGTGGCTCTTTCTTTGTAAAAACAGCAGTTCCGGAATATCCCCGTCTGTTGGCATAATTCCAATACTGATAATATCCCGGAAGTTCCAGCTTCACCTGCCCCTGCTGGCATTTCGTTTCCTGCAGGCAGAAAATATCCGCATCAAGTGCTGCAAAGCTCTCTTCAAACCCTTTGCCAATGCATGCACGTATACCATTTACATTCCATGAGATTAATTTCATAATCAACTGATCCCCTTTGTTTTCTTATTAGCCCTGTTCAGCATTTGCTAACGATTCTCCCCTGAACGCTTCTGGTCTATTATAGCACGTTTCATGACTGTAAAAAACCTCTTTTTCTCCGGTTTCTGCTCATTGCATTTTTTTCCGGTTTCTGCTACAATGAACTGACATCAGATAAACATAGTCCCTGATAAATAAGAAAGAATGAGGAATATAAAATGAGTGACGAATTTACAGCTGGCGGATGTAACCCGAGTGACTGCGCTTCCTGCGGTGGTGGATGCAGTTCAGCCGGCGGATGCGATCCTGTTGAAAACCACAAGACAATCACCCTTACCATGGAAGACGATACAGAGGTAGAATGTGCGATCCTCACCGTTTTCCCGGTAGATGTGAAGGAATATATCGCACTTCTCCCACTTGATGAGAACGGTCAGAATGAAAGCGGCGAAGTTTACCTCTACGCATTTGCCCGTACTGAGAGCGGTGATCCGATGCTTTCCAACATCGAAAGCGATGAAGAATATGCAAAAGCCGCAGTTGCTTTTGACACAGTGCTCCAGAATGCAAAAGATTCTATGGATAAGATTGACTGATCTGTTAAAGAATTTCATATGTAAGACTAAAATAAGAACCATCATCATTTCATAAAATGTGTGATGGTTCTTATTTTTTATCTTATAGCCATTCCATAACATAATGCAATCAAGACAGTTCAGCAGAGTGCGAGTTTCCTTCTATAGCCCTCTTCGTAAATTATGTATATAAGAGGATTACTATACAGAATTTCGTCGCAAACTGCCATAAATACTACTATGAATAAAGGTTATATATCATAAACACTGCGCACTTTCAGTCCATCCGGCTTTCCATCGAGTATCTTCACTCTGTATTCTCCTGCATTCATGTCAAAATAATTATCTTCAAGAATCAGGTCATCATTCTCATTCCGGATTTCCACACTCTTTGCATATGCTTCTGCCTTAACAACTATCTCATCTCCGTCTACGCGCACAGCCAGTCCGGGATTCAGATAGTGGAAGTATTTCGGATAGGAAAAAATCACAGTTCCCTGAGAAATAATCTGATCATTTTCCCATGCCTCATAACTTACATATTCATTAAAACAGTCAATCTGGGGAAGTTCGACCTTATCCATCCATACAGCAGACAATGCCGGTACTTCCAGCCACTGTTCTTCCTCCCTCAGAATTGTGGCATCTGTCTTTCGCACTGCCCATTTCACCAGAACCCTGTGAGCATCCAGCGTTTCATTGGTCACATTCAGACGGATGGATTTTTCAAATTCAAAATGCTGACGGTTCATATCCGCTTCCACTGTCATCCAGCTCTGTTCTTCACAGGAAAGCATTACAGGCGCAAAGAATCTCTTCACATAATAATGAAGCGCTTTCCAGCGTCCGTAATAATCAATGGATGACCAGGAAATAACCGGCCAACAGTCATTTAACTGCCAGTAGATTGCACCCATACAACGTCCCCGGTTTCTGCGGTAATGCTCGACTCCATATCGGATTCCATCTGCCTGGAGAAGCTGAGATGCATAAACAAAATCGCTGAAGTTCTCAGGATAACGGTATGCTGCCTGCATGTATTTGGCAATTTTTCCATTTCCTCCGTAATTTCTCTGATGTTTCTCCATCACATAAGAAAATGGATTCAATTCTTTCGGATCATCTGTTACTGTTTCAAGCGTTTTTACAGACGGGAATGACTGAAAACCAAACTCAGATGCATATCTGAAGAAATATTTACGATATTCTGAAAATGGCTTATTGCCATGCCATACTTCCCAGTAATGCACATCTCCGCGGTTCGGATCATTGGGTTCATCAAAGGAACCACCTGATGACGGGCTTGCAGGCCAGTAGAAGGTATCCGGATCGTATTCGCTGAGTACTTCCGGAATAATGCGCTCATACATAAACAGATAATCTCTCACTTCTGTCGGCTTTGTCACCCAGGTGCCCTGCTTTACAAACATTTCCATCTCATTGTTTCCGCACCACAGGGCAAGGGATGCATGATGACGGAGACGTTTGATATTATCAATAAATTCCTGACGGATATTTGCCTCAAACTCCGGTGTCAGTTCATAGACAGAGCATGCAAACATAAAGTCTTGCCATACCATCAGCCCCAGTTCATCACAGAGATCAAAGAACCAGTCCTCAGGATAATAGCCGCCACCCCAGACACGTACTGTATTAAAGTTCGCCCTCTTGCACTGAAGAAGTAATTCTCTGGTACGTTCTCTGGATGTTCTCTGCAGAAGATTGTCCTCAGGGATATAGTCAGCGCCCATGGCAAATACCTGATAACCGTTTACTTCATGAGCAAAGCTCTCGCCCCACTGATCTTTCTCTACATGCATGGTCAGCGTACGAAGACCGATCTTTCTGCACCAGGTGTCCACGATCTTATCTCCTGTCTTCAGCTCTACCTGCACCTGATATAACGGCTGTTCTCCCAGTCCATTTGGCCACCAGAGCTGCGGATTTTCAATCTCAATTTCATCAGGACAGTCATCCCATATGGTTTTTGTTCCATCCGGTGCAGTTACAGTCACCTGATATTCCAGTGCCTGTGCACCTTCATACCCATCTGCTTCGCTCTCTTCCTCATCAACAGTCTCCACATCTACTTCCGGAACCAGCAGGACTTTGCCATCCTTATGTACCTGACGGATATACACGCTGTCCAGTCTGGCAGTTTCAATTCCCAGAAGTGTTACAGGACGGAAGATACCTCCATCCGGCAGACATGCACCCCAGTCCCAGCCGCACATATAGTGAGCTTTGCGCAGATGCATAAATCCTTCAACTGTGTCTTCATTTCCCCTGTTTTTATATTTCTTAAATGCCTCTGCCATGAATTTCAACGGAGAGCGGATGATAACACGTAAGGTATTTTTGCCGTTTTCAAGCAGCTCTCCTACCGGAAATTCCCAGATCCTGTGCATGTTATCAACTTTTCCAAGACAACATCCATTCAGATAGATATCCGCAATCGTATCAATCCCGTCAAATCTCAGGATCACTTCCTGACAATCTTTAAACTGCGTTTCTTCATAATTAAATACCGTTCTGTATTCATAGTCCTCCTCCATCAGTGCTTTCGCCTGATATTCATTATCCCCAAAGAACGGATCCGGCATCTTTCCGTTCTTAAGAAGTGCCGCATAAATATCCCCCGGAACCTGTGCCGGAATCCAGTCCAGTTGTCTGATATTGCACAACTGCCAGTTTTCATGAAGCTGTAATTTTATCATTTGTCTTATCCCCCTTTGATTATTTTTTACATATGTTTGCATTCAGCTATATATAATAGCATACTGCCCTTTTCTGAATCAACTCTGCAAAAGAAATCATTACTGTTCACTCCGTTTACAGTAACAGGAAATCTTCTGCTTGACATTCCCGGGAATTCTATGCACAATAAAGGGAACAGAAACTATGATGTATGGAGTATATAGAAATGAAAGAAAAGTTATATACCATTCCACTTAATGATGCGGTAAATGCCAGTGACGAGTGTCCTTTCTGTTTTATTGAACGGGAACTGGAGCAGAACTCGCTGGATTTTGTGCTGGGAAACAGTTCTTCTTATATGGAAAGTGACATCCGGGATCAGACGGATAAGGCGGGATTTTGCAGGGTACATATGAAGAAAATGTTTGATTATGGGAATACTCTTGGGAATGCATTAATCCTTCAGACTCATTATCATAAACTTCGGGAAGAGATGAAAAAGCAGTTTGATTCTTTTTCGCCCGGAAAATCCTCGGTCCTCGCGCGTTTCCGCCGTTCAGATTCCAGCGCAGATAAGAATCCGATTGCTGCATGGACTGCTTTTAAGGATTGCAGCTGTTTTATCTGTCAGAATATTGAGGATACATTTAAACGGTATGTGGAAACTTTTTTCTGGCTGTATCGGCAGGATAATGAATTTAAAAATAAAATTCTGCGCAGTAAAGGCTTCTGTCTGCATCACTTCGGGATTCTGTGCAACGGTGCAGATAAATATCTGAATGATAAAGAAAAGGCTGAGTTTTATCCTGCCATGTTCAGGCTGATGGATGAAAACTTCCAGCGTATGGAAGAAGATCTGGTATGGCTGTCAGATAAGTTTGATTACAGAAATAAGGATGCTGACTGGAAAAACTCCAAAGATGCGCTCCAGCGTGGAATGC
>OLCT01000154.1_pt1 | contig 16217 bp, 17 predicted proteins | sample 1607931 | NCBI WGS metagenome assembly OLCT01 (sample SAMN02674698, study PRJEB24791) | human gut metagenome, SKBSTL036 | isolation source: stool | host: Homo sapiens | place: USA
TTGTTTCATAATCCTGATCATCCATTAAAAAAGTCTTTCTGTATTTTTCAGCATATTTTCAATAAAGATTCCATATCCGCTGGAAGCATCCTGAACAAATACATGAGTTACCGCACCAATGATTTTTCCATTCTGGATAACCGGGCTTCCGCTGAGCCCCTGTACAATCCCTCCTGTAGCTTCCAGAAGTTCTTTATCTGTCACCTTTATCACAAAACTTTTGTTGGTATCTTCATGATTCAAATCTATTTTTCTGATCTCTGCATCATATTCTTTTACCTCGCCATCTGTACTGCAGAGAATTGTGGCTGTTCCAATCTTCACTTCCTGCTTATACGCAGCCGGCATTTTCTTTAAAGTGATCGCATCATCTGCAATCCCTGTGAACTGACCATAAATTCCGTTTCTGCTGTTTGCTTCGATAGTTCCAAGAATATTTCTGTCATCATAGCAGATGTATCCTGCAAGTTCGCCGGGATTGCCTTTACTTCCTTTGTTAATCGCAAGAATCCGGGCTTTATACAAAGCTCCGTTTCGGATATTCAGAAGCTGGGCAGTGTCTATATCACTGATTCCATGGCCAAGAGCACCGTAATTACCATTCTGATCTACGTAGGTAAGCGTTCCTATCCCCTGCGTATCATCTCTTACCCAGATTCCAAGTTTATAGTCTCCTTTTTTGTCTTTTACAGGAGTTACAGATACAGGAATACTCTCTCCTTTACGGCTTATCCCCAGTGTAACTTCGCTGCCATCAAGTTCTGAGATGTCATCTATCAGTTCTCTTTTTGTAGAGATTTTTTCTCCGTTAAATGAGATAATGTAATCTCCCTGTCTGATAATATTTCTCGCAGGCTCCTCTGTCTCACCATTCCGATTCTGAATTTCACCGGTGTCAATCACCAGAACACCTTCTGTTTGCATATAAATTCCTATGGTGCTTCCGCTGACATAAATTTCCTGATCATCTGCAGGTGTTACTTTTATTTCTTTAAATGGAATATAACCCAAAAGTTTACAGGGCAGAATATAGCCTCCATCCTGCGAAACAGTAACTGCTTCTTCAAATGTAACAAACGGTGTTGACAGAACTTCTGTGACATCTTCTGTTTTTTTGCCTCTGGAAATCTGAATTTCGTCAGGTATCTTTCTGTCCAGATATCTGTAACCTGATATCAGCATCACCAACAGATCCAGCACAAGACAACAGATGACAAAAAGTCTGTATTTTCTTTTGTTCATTATTATGCACATCCTTTCATTCTGTATTTATGAAATTCTGTAACTGTGAAATTGCCATAAAACACTTCCCATCACAGCAAATCCGAAAGGTACAAAAATAAGAGAGAACAATCCGTCACAAAGATTATCCTCTCTTAGTATGTGGTCAATTATTTTATTTAAATCTTGTATTTTTTTGTTTCTGTGCCAATTCTTTCATCTCTTTCGCATTCTCAAGAACTGCAGGTGTAATTTCTGCACCACCTAACAGTCTTGCCAGTTCGCGGATGGAATCATGTTCTTTAAGCACATGGATCTGGGTAATAGTCTCAGTTCCCTGCAGGTGTTTTTCAATTTCAAAATGACTGTCTGCCATAGCTGCAATCTGCGGCAGATGCGTGATGCAGAGTACCTGATGATGCTGTCCGATCACTGCCATCTTTTCAGAGACTTTCTGTGCAGTTCTTCCACTGATACCAGTATCGATCTCATCGAAGATCAATGTCTCAATCTCATCTCTGTCTGCAAGGATTGCCTTTAATGCAAGCATGATTCGAGACAACTCACCGCCGGATACGATCTGTCCCAGTGGCTTCAGAGTTTCTCCGGGATTTGTAGAAATGAGATACTGGATATCATCGGTTCCATTATCTGTGTAGTTTTTCTTTTTCCGGAAATCAATGGCAAAATTCACATCCAGGAAATTTAAATCCTTCAATCCCTGAATAATCTTCTGCTCAAGCTGTTTACTGTATTCTTTACGGATTTCTGCTAATTCATCCGACTTTTTCTCAAGAATATTTTCCAGTTCTCTGAGACGCTCCTTTAATTCCTGTAAATTTTCTTCATATTTATGTAATTTTTCCAGTTTTTCTTCCTGAAGTTTGCGATATGTGAAAATTTCCTCAATGGTACGTCCATATTTTGCCTTCAGTCCATTGATCAGATCCAGTCTTCTCTCTGTCTCATAAAACTCTCCTTCATCAAAGGTCAGCTCGTCCAGATAAGCGGATAATTCTCTGTTAAAATCATTCAGAAGACCGTCTACAGAAGTAAGTGTCTCTGCAAGAGGTGTAAGCTCCGGATCATACTGTGTTACATGAGAGAATTCCTTTAATGCCTCTCCGACAGTCTCTCCGGCGCCTTCCTTGCTTTCATAGCCTGTGAGATTATGTACAAGTTGCAGGGAGTCAACGATGAGTTTTGCATTGCTCATTTTTCTGTACCGGACTTCCAGTTCCTCATCCTCTCCCGGCTGCAGATTTGCTTTCTCGATTTCTTTGATCTCAAACTCCAGAAAAGCCAGCTCACGATTCCTCTGCTCCTCATTCATATTCATGGAACCAAGTTCTGTTTTGCATTTGCTGTATTCTTTATATGCCAGAGATACTTTCTCCTTTGCAGGAAGGATTTTTTCTTTTCCATATGCATCCAGGATTGCAAGCTGCTTATCCTGATACAGAAGTGACTGATGCTCGTGCTGTCCATGGATATCCAAAAGGCATGCAGCAGCGGCCTTCATCTGACCTACAGTACTTGTCTCTCCATTAATCTTGTTGATGCTTCTTCCATCCATGATTTTTCTGGACAGAAGTACCTGTCCATCTTCCGGACAGATATCCAGTGCTTTCAGTGTCTCCAGTGCTTTCTCGTTTTCTACCTGAAAAAGCAGCTCCACAAGTGCATAGGATGCATTTTCCCTTATCATATTTTTAGAAGTTTTTGCACCCAGGATCAGCTGCATAGACCCCAGAAGGATAGATTTACCTGCTCCGGTCTCACCGGTCAGGATATTCAGTCCGGGACCAAATTCTACTTCTATTTCTTCTATCAGTGCAAGATTTTTCACATGCAGATGAGCTAACATTTATTGCCTCCATAATCAAGTCATTTGTAATGTTAAAAGTTCAGGATCGTAACTGCAAAGGTATTGAGCAGTTACTCGTGGGATCACTTATTCAATCTGACAAAACTTCTCAGTTTCTCTGCTGCTCCCAATGCCATGTCTGCAGTCTTTGCAGCACACATAATAGTGTCATCACCTGCAATACATCCCAGTATTTCCGGCCATTTCAACGCATCCAGGGCTGCTGCCACGCCCATGGCCATTCCGGAAACGGTTTTGATCACAATGATATTCTGTCCCACATCAATAGAAAGCAGGGTATCTTCCAGTACTCTTGTATATTTTTCTCCAAGACTTCCTGATTCATTATTAATAATTGCATAACGGGACTTTCCGTCCTTTCCTGCCACTTTTGTCAGCTTGAGAGCACGAATATCTCTGGATACAGTCGCCTGTGTCACCTTAAATCCTGCCTCATTAAGTCTGGAGGCCAGCTCTTCCTGTGTATCAATATCATACTGATGAATCAGTTCAATAATTTTCTCATGTCTCGCAACTTTCACCTTATTTCCTCCTGCTGATCAGCTGTCTCTCATCTTCCGGCGCAATACCTCAACAAAACTTAAATGGTTCAGCTTCAAAATCTTTGTCTTTACATCTGCCTGCCGGATCTGAATGCAGTCACCGGTGACCATAGGGATAAATGTATCTCCATCAAAAGATGCGATTCCCTTTTCACAGTCACAGTGTCTTCCTTTTCCTATCTCTACAGTGATCACATCCTGCGCAGGAAAAATAATGCTTCTTGTATTCAGCGTGTGTGGTGCTATGGGAGTCATGATCGTCATGGCGGCATTGGGCGATACAATAGGTCCTCCCGCTGACAGACTGTATCCGGTAGATCCGGTAGGTGTTGAAATAATAATTCCATCAGCATTATAAGAGTTAAGATAAACATCATTTACATAATTCTTAAACCGGACCACGCGGAGATGACCGTCTCTGCCGATCACAATGTCATTCAATGCAATATCCTGTCCGATCAGTTTTCTGCCGCGGTACACCCTTCCTTCCAGCATCATGCGTTCTTCTACCTCGTAATCATCCGCCATCAGCTGATCCAGAGCACTGTACAGAGAGGTCTGATTCACTTCTGCAAGAAAACCCAGATTTCCCAGATTGATTCCAAGAAGAGGAATTTCCTTATGCACCACATCCCTTGCTGCCTGAAGAAGTGTGCCATCTCCTCCCAGAACAATAATACACTGTGTATCGTCCGGAACCTTATCAGGATCTGTATAATGAAAGGAACCCTCATGTTTCCTTTCTGCCTGCTGTACTTCACAGTTTTTGTGATGTGTTTTCAGATAATCTGCGATTTTTTCTGTGATTTCAAGTTTTTTATCCTTGTCACTGTTTGTAATAATATAAAACCTGTCCATAGTTTCTTCCTGACTCAGCCTTTTTAATCCAACTGTCCATGAGCCTCTGCCACAACAGCTTCTACAGATACCTTCAGGCTGTCGGTAACCCCGGTACCTTCCGGATGTTTTTTCAGATGAAGAAGATATTCGATATTTCCTTCCGGTCCTTTAATTGGCGAGAAAGAAAGATGACATGGCTCCATAAAAATACTTATGGCATAATCGCGCACTTTTTCGATCACTTCCTGATGAACAGCAGGATCTCTTACAACCCCCTTCTTTCCGACTTTCTCTCTCCCCGCCTCAAACTGCGGCTTGATCAGACATACTATCTCACCCTCATCTGTAAGGAGATTTCTTACAGGAAGCAGTACTTTTGTAAGAGAAATAAAGGACACATCAATTGATGAAAAATCTGCCGGTTCTCCCAAATCCTCCGGTACCACATAGCGGATATTGGTTTTCTCCATACAGACTACACGCGGATCGTTACGAAGCTTCCAGTCAAGCTGTCCATATCCTACATCAATGGAATAAACTTTTACTGCCCCGTTCTGTAACATACAATCTGTAAACCCTCCGGTGGACGCACCTACATCCATACAGACCTTACTATCCAATGTGACATCAAAGTTTTTCATAGCTTTTTCAAGTTTCAGCCCACCGCGGCTTACATACGGAAGAGTGTTTCCTCTGACCTCAATCTTTACAGTCTCCGGGAACATGGTTCCCGCCTTATCTTCTTTCTGACCATCAACATATACATCGCCTGCCATGATGAATGCCTTTGCCTTCTCGCGGGATGGCGCAAGGGCACGTTCCATCATAAGCATATCCAAACGTTTCTTCATTGCTCTCTTAATTCCTCACTATCTTCTATTGCCTGTCTGATGTCTTCCACTCCAAGTCCAATCCGGCTGCGCAGGCTTTCTACATTTCCCTGGGGTACGAAACGATCCCAGACAGCTGCCGACAACACTCTTATTTCCGGATGACAGGCTTCCATATAAGCAGACACATGCTCTCCGTATCCGCCGCTTTTCACATTCTCTTCTACTGTCACAAACAGACTGTGATCCTTTGCCAGTTCATCAAGAAGATCCACATCCAGTGGTTTCACAAATCTGGCATTTACAAAAGTAGGATCATAGCCGTCATCTTTCAGTCCTTTACAGATTTCCATGCAGGACGGGATCATACTTCCCACTCCCAGCACAGCGATTTTTTTTCCTTTGCGGATAATCTCACTTCTGCCATATTCCACAGGTGCCTGATATTCCCGAAGCCCCTGATGCGCATTGCCTCTCGGATAGCGGATTGCAATCGGTCCGTCAAAGCTTACCGCAAATGCAAGCATCTCTTCCAGTTCTCTGTCATTCTTCGGTGCCAGAACAGTCATATTCGGCATCATGGACAAATAAGACAGATCAAAGCAGCCCTGATGCGTCTCCCCGTCTGCGCCTACAAGCCCTGCCCTGTCAACAGCAAAAATCACATGAAGCTTCTGCATACATACATCATGCAGGATCTGATCTACAGCACGCTGCAGAAAAGATGAATAGATGGCAACAACAGGAACCAGGCCGCCAAGAGCCAGACCCGCCGCAAAACTCACCGCATGTTCCTCTGCGATTCCCACATCAAAAAATCTGTCCGGAAATCTCCTGGAAAATTCCACAAGTCCGGTTCCATCCGGCATGGCTGCGGTAATAGCTGTCAGTTTTTTATTTTTCTCACCAAGAGAGACCAGTGCTTTGGAAAAAACATCTGTATAACCCGGCACTGTTTTCTTCTGAAGTACCCGGCCTGTTTTAATATCAAAAGGACCTGTTCCATGAAACCTGTCCGGATGGGCACTTGCAGGTTCGTATCCTCTGCCTTTCTTTGTCAGGACATGAACAACTACCGGTCCCTCTACCCGTTTTGCTTCATTAAAGAGTTTCATCATCTGACGCATATTATGACCGTCAACAGGTCCCAGATATGTCAGCCCCATATTTTCAAACAGCATTCCCGGAATAAAAAGCTGCTTGACACTGCTTTTGGTTTTTCTCATAGTATCTACCAGAGCAGTCCCTACCTTCGGAACCTTCTTCAGTGCCTTTGTCACACCCATCTTCATTCCTGTATAAGCTTCTGCAGTTCTCAGTGCACTCAGATAAGTGGACATGCCTCCTACATTTCTGGAAATGGACATATTATTGTCATTTATGATAATAATAAAATTTGTCTTTAACTCTGCAGCATTATTTAATGCCTCATACGCCATTCCTCCGGTGAGAGCACCATCTCCGATCACAGAAACCACATGATGCTTCTGTCCCAGAATATCTCTGGCATGCACATATCCCAGTCCTGCCGAAATTGAATTGGAACTGTGTCCTGCATCATATGCATCACAGGGGCTCTCACTTCTCTTAGGAAAACCGCTTAATCCACCTTCCTGTCGCAGATTCTTAAATTCATCTTTTCTTCCGGTAAGAATCTTATGTGTATATGTCTGATGTCCTACATCCCAGATTAGTTTGTCTTCCGGAAAATCCAGCACATTATGAAGAGCCAGAGTCAGTTCCACTACTCCCAGATTTGAAGCAAGATGTCCGCCTGTCCGACTTACTGACCGGATTAAAAAGTCCCTGATCTCCGCTGCCAGAGGCTCGAAATCTTCCAATGGTATCTTATGGATATCATTGGGTTTCTTAATCTTTTCCAGAATCATTTGTATCCTTCCTTTATTTTCTGCGGTTTATTAATTTTTCAATTAACAAATACAGAAACTCGTTATTTTTATTCAGACTCTTCAGCAGATCGATTGCCTTTTCTGAGAGTTCTTCCACCTGTTCAGCAGCCTTCTCTGTTCCAAAAAGAGTCACATAAGTAACTTTATTATTCTTCTCATCACTGTGTACAGGTTTTCCCAGTTCTTCTGCAGTGCTGGTCACATCCAGAATATCATCCTGAATCTGGAAAGCCAATCCTATATTTCCGGCAGCTTTCTCCACTGCAGATACTTCCTGCTCATTTGCTCCTGCAAGAATTGCGCCTGTCATCATGGAGGCTTCGATCAATGCTGACGTCTTATTTCTGTAAATATAGTCAAGCATCTCTTTTTCAAGGGGCTTTCCGTCATTTTCCACATCAACACTTTGTCCTCCAAGCATTCCATGAATGCCTGTTTTCTGTGAGACCACTCTCAACGCATGGATTACCCGATCCTGCTCTTTTGTCAGGGCAAATGCCTGAAACATGGTTTCGTATGCGTAATTAAGCAGTGCAACACCGCTTAACACCCCCATGGCTTCCCCATATACCTTATGTGTAGTCAGTCTGCCGCGCCTGTAATCATCATCATCAAGTGCAGGAAGATCGTCATGGATCAGGGAATGAGTATGGATCATCTCCATTCCTGCCATAAACGGTTTTACAACTTCTTCCTTACCATCAAACAGGCGATATGTCTCCCGGATCAACATTGGCCGAAGGCGCTTGCCTCCTGCCAGCATACTGTAATTCATAGCCTGAGCCATTGTTCCGGCGAATCCAGCCTCTGCAGGCAGAAAGCTTCTGATCACTTTCTCTGTTTCTTCCGTTCTCTTTGCTAATTCATCTTGAAAATTCACTAAATGTACCATCCTCATTAAGCTGCAGCATTTTCTTCTCCACTGTATCCAGCTTCCCGCTGCAAAGTTTCAAAAGTTCCATGCCCTGTCTGTACAGTATAAAAGAGTCCTCCAGCGATGTGTCTCTGTTTTCCAGTTTTTCAGCCAGCAGATCCAGTTCTGCAAACATCTCTTCCAGAGGTTTCTCCTCCTGTAACTGCTCACAGTTTTCTTTCTTCACCATAGATTCTCTCCTCCTTCACCGTACCTGTAACATCTGCTTCTATCGTACCGTCTGTCACAGATATATAAATGGTATCCCCATTTTGTACCTGTTCTACACTTGTCAATGTCTTTTTATATTTATCTGCCACATAAGAATATCCCTGATTCAGTTTCTTTAAAGGGGAAAGTCCTGCAAAACGTTCCAGATAAACAGACAATCTGTGTCTCTCATCCTGAAGTTTCCTGTTCATTCCATTTTGTACAGCATTCTCCAGATCTGCCAGACGCTGTCTCTGCTCCCGCAGCCTGTTCTCCGGACTCAGATAAGCAAATTTTGTCTGAAAATGCTCCAGTCTGCTGCGGTACAGATCCATTTTACCACTCATTGCACGATATAACCGCTGCCTGTAAATACTTACTGCTTCAATCACACTTCTGTAATCATCCACCGCAAGCTCTGCCGCAGCAGAAGGAGTAGGAGCTCGCAGATCAGCAGCGAAATCAGCAATTGTAAAATCCGTTTCATGACCTACTGCGGAAATAATGGGTGTACTGCACTCAAAAATAGCTCTGGCCACGATTTCTTCATTAAACGCCCAGAGATCTTCAATAGAGCCGCCGCCTCTTCCCACAATGATCACATCCACATCTGTCTTATCAAGCATCTGTATTCCTTTTACAATACTTTCTGCCGCACCCGCCCCCTGTACAAGAGCCGGATATAAAATAATCTGTAAATAGGGATTTCTTCGATAGGAAATATTGCGGATATCCTGAACAGCCGCACCTGTCGGTGCAGTTACCACACCCAGACGTCTGATAAATCTCGGAATGGGCTGTTTGTACTCCTGTGCAAACATTCCCATATCTTCAAGTTCCTGTTTCAGCGCAAGATATCTCTCATACAAAGCACCTGCACCTTCCAGGGTAATCTCCTTTGCATACATCTGATAGCGGCCGTCGCGTTCATATACATCCACACTCCCGCCAACGATCACCTTATCGCCATTTTTCATGGCAAATGCAAGTCCCCGTCTGTGTCCGGCAAACATCACACAATTCAATGTTCCTGTCTCATCTTTCAGGGAAAAATAGATGTGTCCGCTTGTATGATATTTACAATTGGACACCTCGCCTTTTACATAAATCTTCTGCAGTAAATAATCCTGGGTAAACATATTTTTGATATAACGGTTTACCTGACCTACAGAATATGTGTTTTTCATTCTGATTTTTCTTCGCTTTCACTGTTGGCAATCTTGCCAAGGATACCGTTTACAAAGGAACCGGAAGTCTCACCGCCAAAACGTTTGGCAAGCTCTACCGCCTCATTGATAGCTACACCTGTAGGTACATCTTTGTCATATTTCAGTTCATACACTGCCAGACGCAGGGCAGTCAGGTCAACGCGGCTCATTCTCTTTGTCTTCCAGCCATTGCTTGTCTCATTTAACAGTGCATCGATCTCGTCTAATTTTTCAAGTACATGGCGGTATTTCCGGCTCATATACTCCTGATCTTTCTCTGAAAGTTCCTCCAGAGTATCAAAATAAAGTGAAAGCTGCTCACTCATCTCTTCCTCTGAATTAAATTCTGTCATGAACAGTAATTTAAAAATATGTTCTCTCTGCTCTCTTCTTCGCATAATTTTTGCTGTATAAACAGCTTTCCTTTCTAAATATCTCTTAAGTACACAAAAAAGGAAAGGGTTACTTTCCTTTTTCGTTCTCCATATCTACACTGGCAATATGAATATTAACATCTGCAACCTCAAGACCTGTCATATTCTCTATGGATGATTTTACTTTCTCCTGAACTTTCTTACTTGTCTCAAGAATGTTCTTACCATATTCGATATTCAGGTTCAGGTCTACTGTTACAACTCCTTCGAGTACAGTAACCTTAACACCTCTGGAAAGATTCTTCATTCCAAGTTTGCTTACCAGTTCGTTTGTGATATTGCCTGCCATGGAAGCAACTCCGTTTACTTCCGTAGCAGCAAGTCCGGCAATGATAGCGACCACTTCATCTGCGATCTGTACCTCACCAATGCCTCCTAAATCCTGTATTTTATATGTTGTTCTTTTCTCTGCCATCTGAAAACCTCCTGAGGGATTCTTTAATCTTTGTTCATTATACCAAATCGACAGATAAATGAAAAGGGTTATTTACTGAATTCCGTTAATATTAAGCCAGGATTTCTGTCCTCTGTCATACCCACACTCCAGGAATTTACAAAGAGGAGCAGCGGATTTCCCTTAAGATCAGTAACTTTTTTCATATCAGAGGTTCCAATGATCTTATCCACTTTTACTTCTTCTTTATTTGCAATCCAGCGAATATGTTCATATGGAAGTGTTTCCAGACGGATATCTACATTATATTCATTTTCCAGACGATATTTCAGAACATCAAACTGCAGGACACCTACAACACCTACAATAATTTCTTCCATACCGGTATTAAACTCCTGAAAAATCTGAATAGCACCTTCCTGCGCGATCTGATTGATACCTTTAACAAACTGTTTTCTCTTCATAGTATCAATCTGACGGACTCTCGCAAAATGTTCCGGTGCAAATGTAGGAATACCTTCGAATGCAAACTTTTTACCGGGTGCACAGATTGTATCTCCGATGGAAAAGATACCTGGGTCAAAAACACCGATAATATCTCCGGCATATGCCTCATCTACCACATGGCGGGATTCTGCCATCATCTGCTGTGGCTGAAGCAGACGCATCTTTTTATCACCCTGCACATGATATACTTCCTGGGAAGCGTCAAATTTACCGGAACAGATTCTCATAAATGCGATTCTGTCTCTGTGTGCCTTGTTCATGTTTGCCTGGATTTTAAATACAAACGCTGAGAAATCATCATCCATGGGGTCAATTTCCCCAATATCAGACACTCTCGGAAGCGGTGATGTTGTCATCTTCAGGAAATGTTCCAGAAATGTTTCCACACCAAAGTTTGTCAGCGCAGATCCGAAGAATACAGGTGTCAGCTTACCTTTGCTTACCAGCTCCTGGTCAAAATCTGCACTTGCGCCGTCCAGAAGCTCAATCTCATCCAGAAGCTGTGCTTTCTGCTCCGGATCCATAATCTCATCTGCCCGGCTGTCACTTAACGGGATTTCCTCGATCACACCTTCTTTGGTACCTTTCTGTGTATCAGAAAAGGTAAGTATTTTCTCTGTATCACGGTCATAAACACCGCGGAATTTCTTACCGGAACCGATTGGCCAGTTGATTGGGCAGGTTGCGATGCCAAGTTCTTTCTCAATCTCATCAAGAAGGTCAAATGTGTCGTTTGCATCGCGGTCCATCTTATTGATAAATGTAAAAATCGGGATATGGCGCATTACGCAGACCTTGAACAGTTTTCTGGTCTGTGCCTCCACACCCTTGGAACCGTCGATTACCATGACTGCAGAATCTGCTGCCATCAGTGTACGGTAAGTATCCTCCGAGAAATCCTGATGTCCCGGTGTATCCAGAATATTAATGCAGTAACCATCATAATGAAACTGCAGAACAGAGGAAGTAACGGAAATACCTCTCTCTTTTTCGATCTCCATCCAGTCTGATACTGCATGGCGGGCTGTTGCCTTACCTTTAACACTTCCGGCAAGATTGATTGCTCCGCCATACAGCAGGAATTTCTCAGTCAGTGTAGTTTTACCTGCATCCGGATGGGAAATAATGGCAAATGTTCTTCTTTTTTCTATTTCATTCGTATACTTAGACACGTTCAGCCTCCTGTTGCGTTTTTTTATAATTGTTTGCATAAAACACCGGCAACAGCCGGTATCAGTTACGTTTTCTATTTTTTTACAGCATTCCTATTCTAGTATATGCACCTCTTTTCTGTCAAGATATATGTTCGCATATTCATATCAAAATATCAGTCATAAATATCAGTTGTATCGATTGCGGTATCCTCATATGGCTGTGCTGATGTTTCGCTGTCTTCCTCATACGAAGTATCTGCTGATGTTTCATCTGTCTGTGTTGTATCTTCTGCATCTTCACTCTCCTTCAGTGGGGTGATCACAATATTTTCTGGCGCAATTCCTGTTTTCCTTTTTACAATATCTTCAATCTGTGCTCTCTGTGCATCAGAAAGTTCTGCTTCAGGGATCACAACATCCGCAGTTTCTCCGGTAAGATTTACAACTACATTCTTAAAGCCCTTCGCCTCCAGCAAAAGCTCTGCTGCCGCTTCTTTTTCTGCGATTTCTGTCATCTGTACCATCTGGTTCACTGCATTTTCTTTCTCTGCATCACTAAGATTCTTATTGTCGATAATGCTCTGTAATGTCTCTTTATTCTTGGAGCGTACCTGTTCCCTGCTCACCTTCGCCTGTGCTGCCACAGAACTTACCGTTCCGTTGGCGAGGACTGCTTCCCCAGGCGTCCCGTCTACACTGCCGTCATCTGTACTGCTGGCATTACCGTCTGTGCTGCCAGTATCTCCATCCTGACTTTTAATATCCCCAGATGATACAGATGTATCTTCATCAGAAATATCTAATAATTCCTTATTTGCAAGTTCCGAATTTGTTTCCTGTGTTTTCGTCTTACCTGGGAATAATTTGCCAGAGTAATTCATATACCCTGCTGCCGCGATCATTACTGCCAGCGTTGCAATCACAATCTGATTCTTTTTTGCGATCTTTTTCACTATCTTGCCCTCCTGCTCTTTCATACTGCTCTTAATTTGTCTGCTTTTTCATTATTCTAATCTTATGCGGTTCAATATCAAATAATGCCTGGACCGCACTGCTGATATTTTCTTTTACTACTGCATTTTCCCCACCGTCTGCGATCACTACCACACCTTCGATCTTGGGACTTAGTTCCTTACTCACATACGGGGATCCACTTCCTTGACTGTTGCTTTCACTGTCCGTCCTATACACCGTATTTTCTTTTTTGGATGTCTTTGACGACTGTCTGGTCCCTCCCTGGCTGTCTTCTTCCGTCACTGTTTCCTGATCCGATTCCGTATCCTTATCCAGTACCTTTTCCGCCGAAGATTTCAGCGTGATCATCACCTTTACTTCTCCGGCTCCTTCAATCTGCGATAAGGTTCGGTTCAGGCGGTCTTCCAGATAAGCTGTATACGTTTCCTCATCCGTTCCGGCAGATGTCCCGTTTACTGATTTTCCTGTATTATCGTTCGATGCGGACGACATATTTTCCTTTTTCTTTCCTGCGGGGACTGCAATCACCATCAGAAGAATTCCTGTAAGGAGCAGGATCAGAAGCTGATCTTTTCTTAGATTTTTTAATGAGAATTTTTTCCAGTTTCCAAGTTTATTTGAAAATAAATCACTCAGATTCTTTGCCGATTTCAATCTGCTCCACCTCGATTCTCCTGTTCTGGCTTACATTTTCATCTGAACTCCTGTCTGTGTTCGAATCTTGTATCTGATCCTCTGTATTCTGGCTGCCCGTACCCGAATTTTCTATGTTTTGATTCTCTACGTTCTGTCCATCTATATCGAGAATATCTTCCTGAACTTTCTGACTTTTTTCTTCCAGTTCACTGGTCCGAATCTTATATGCACTATTATGATAAATCTCTTCAAATGCGGCTCTCTTATCAAACAATTCCAGTACCGGTACAACCAGCATTGCCGCCAGAATCAGTCCCAGGACAAAGCGGACATATTTTTGGAATCCATGATCCGGTATCATCTGCAGGATCACGCTTCCAAGCACGGCAAAAAATGATAATTTCAAGATCCAGTTATAGATCATCTCCATCTGTTCCGCTCCTTCCCGGTCATGCATTTGTTACCGCCGCCACGATTGCGATCGTCAGCAGAAATAACACTCCCACGGTAAATACAATCTGCAGCAGTATCTGACATCCTTCTCCCACTGCTTCTACACATCCTGTGACACGTTCATCCGACACCGGCTGGATCACGGCAGCCGCAAGCTTATAAAGCAGAGCCGTTCCCGCAGTCTGAACCAGCGGTATCACACACAGGGCAATGCAGATTACTGCTCCTGTCATTCCAATTCCATTCTTTACCAGCACTGCCGTTCCAAGCGCTACTTCCGTCATTCCGCCCAGAAGATTTCCTACTCCCGGAATTGCCTCTGCCCCTTTCAGCACAGTACTTCTCTTCACCGTATCGATCGCGGGACTGATCATTCCCTGAATCAGATTCGCACCGATGACACACGCAAGTGCCGTCTTCAGTGTCCAGCGGATGATCAGTTCCAGGAATTCCGATAATTTTCCCAGCATATCTTCCGGTCCCAGAAAGTTCAGAACACGGATAATCATATATACCCGCACCATCGGCAACAGTACATTTCCGATTATGATCTCAACCGCATAGATCAGGAACAGAACAAGATTATAAAATGCCACTCCGGTCACACTTCCCTTCGCCACCGCAACTGCCAGAAAGTAAACCGGATAAAACACTCCCATAAAAGCAGTGATATTACGTATCCCGGATTCCACCCACTGAATAACCACATCGAATGCCGCAACCGTCAGTGCCGCCAATAATATATAAATCATATAGAAACCGACACTTGCCACCTGTCGGTTCTGAAGGGTACCCGCGAACTGATTCATGAATGCTGCGATCATTGCGATCAGCAAAATATGTACCAGATTTTTCTTCCCTGTCTGAAGCAGATAAAGCATCTGTTCTCCGGCAAATTCGGTAAGAAGTTTGACGGAAGATTTCAGATCTCCGGTTAAAATTTCTGATATTACTTCTTGAAATGCAATCCGTTTTTCAGGAAACAGTGAGCGTAAGGAATCATCGATTTCTCCATATTCAAATTCCGAAAGGATGGTTTCTTTTATTTTCTGTTGTTCCTGTTCTGCATCTTCCGCAGTATTTTCACTGTCTTCAGATAATTCATCTGCATAACAATATATAAGTCCTACATTTCTCGTCGATAAAAACAACAGAAAAAAAGCCAAAATACAGCAAATAAAAACATCTGCCAGTTTTTCACATTTCTTTTCACATTGCAGATTACAGCTCTCATTATCTTCCACATTCAATTTCTTATATTTCACATCGTATCTCATACCAGAAATCCCCGTATCGTCTGCAAAAGCGCACTTAAAACCGGAAGGCTCAAGACCAGAATCGTAATCTTTGCGAACACTTCAATCTGTAATGCGATCGTCTGATACCCCGCATCTTTACAGATTGCCGACGAAAATTCAGCTGCATATGTAATTCCCAGAATTTTCCACAATGTTTTAAAATAATCACTGTTAAGCCCTACTACATTACTGACCTCATTCAGTACATCTTTGAGCAGACTGATCTTTCCAAGCAGAGATGCAAAGATCAGCATGCCAAGAGCGATACTGATATAGATGCCATATTCCGATTTCCCGCTTTTGAACTGAAGTGCCAGCAGAACTCCTGCCACCCCCAGTATCCCAATCTGCAGCATGCTCATGCGTTCCACCTCCCATGCCTGTACAGAATACATTTTTTACAACATATAGCCCCTTTCCTTTATAATGAAAATAAATTCTGGATGGATTCAAACAGATCATAAATATACGGCACGATCCAGAACAGTACTAGCAAAAGTCCTGCAAGACTGGTCAGAAAAGCCTGTTCTTCCCTCCCACTGTGCTTCAACACCTGACACAGTATCGATACCAGAATCCCGACCGCTGCAATTTTAAATATCAGATTTATCGTCATACATACTCTCCCTTTTCTTACAGGAGGATGATTGCCAGAAATACACCTCCGGTCACTCCGATACATTGATACAGACGGATTTTCTCCTTCTGTTCCGTTCTCATGTCCTCCATTTTCTGCTCTATTTGTTCCAGATACAGATCCAGTGTCCTTACCTGCATCTCGATATCGATTGTTCCCAATTCACC
>OLCT01000156.1_pt1 | contig 16172 bp, 18 predicted proteins | sample 1607931 | NCBI WGS metagenome assembly OLCT01 (sample SAMN02674698, study PRJEB24791) | human gut metagenome, SKBSTL036 | isolation source: stool | host: Homo sapiens | place: USA
GCATTCCACATTCACAATAATCCTTATCTATTGTTTCCTTCAAGTCGTGACTGGCAGCGAATGTTAATAAATAAAATGCCCGGAAGTGTAACCCGGTGGAGGCCACTACGGTTACGCATTTGCCATTTAAGAAATGTTATGTTAATATACATTCATCGACAGCTATTCTGTCTGTCGGATAAATTCAAAATATATAAGAATCGGGTCTTGTATATTTCAAAATAGCGTTAGCTATTCGTGAGGGAAATCAGAAGATAATTCACAGAAAATTTTGAAACAAAGGAAAAATGAGAAGCATATTTGCACGATTGATGTTGCAGAAAAAATATATTTTGCTTATACTAAGAGTAAACATCCGGGTTTTTTTCGTGCAAAGTGCGGAAAGGAGTCCGGATGGGAAAAGAAAACAGAGAAGTAAAAAGTAGTGTACTGGTAGATTTGATGTATGAAGATGAATCTGCAGAAGAAAATGAACGTTCTTTTTATAATGCCTTGCATGAGGAGCAGTTACCGAACAATATAGAGATTAAGAAACTGCGAGTAGAAAATGTTGTATATATGAATTTTAAAAATGATTTTTCATTTAAAACAGGAGATCAGGTTTTAGTTCTTGGAGAACATCAGTCGACATTGAATAACAACATGCCTCTCAGAGAACTTATGTATATCGGAAGAGTATTGGAACAGTTAATTCCGATAAAAGACAGGTATAAGAAAGGACAGGTTAATTTTCCTACACCTGAATTTTATACATTGTATAATGGCAAGGATTTTATGGAAAAAGAGAAGATATTAAAGTTATCAGATGCATTTGAAACGAAGAGTAATGATCCTATGCTGGAATTGAAAGTCCGGGTGATTAATATCAATCCAGAAGCAGGACATGAATTGTTGGAGCGTTGTCCGATAATACGGGAATATAGTGAATTTATAGAAATAATCCGTAAATATCAAAAGAAAAAAGATGTAGAGCCATATAAACATGCAATTGAAGAATGTATAGAAAAAGGAATTCTTGCAGACTATCTGAAAAGAAAAGGAAGCGAGGTTGTAAATATGTTGACGGCTGAGTATGATTATGAGACAGATATTGAAGTACAGAGAGGCGAAGCATATGATGAGGGAAGAGAAGAGGGAAAATTTGAGGAAAAAAAGAATCTTATAAAAAATCTATATGAAGCAAAATTTACAGTTGCTGAGATTTCAAAACTGTTGAAAACGAAAGAAGATGAAGTGGAAAAGATTATAAATTGCTAGTAAAAGGGAGCTGATCGTAAGTTGATCAGCTCCCTTTTCATCCATGTTTCCGGTAACAACTGGGGACTTATTTGTAATAAATCGGTCGGGTATCCACAGCCTTCCTGAATTAAATCCCAATTTTAGCAAGCGCTGCCTCATCCCCAACCAACGTCACATCATTATGCAACTGGAGAATAGAAGCCGGCACTTCCGGTGTGACCGGGCCGAAGAAAGCACGCTCTACGATATCTGCCTTGTTTTCTCCATTCACTACTATCAGTATCTTCTTTGCCTGCATGATTGTCTTAATTCCCATCGTATATGCCTGTTTTGGCACATCGTCGGCAGATGCGAAGAATCTCTTATTTGCCTCAATCGTACTCTCTGTCAGATCTACACAATGTGTTTCCTTTTCAAATGCTTCTCCCGGCTCATTGAAACCGATATGTCCGTTATGTCCAAGTCCGAGCAGCTGCAGATCCACGCCACCCAGTGAACGGATCAGTTCTTCATATCTTCCGCATTCTTTCTCCGCATCCGGCTCCATTCCGTTCGGAACATTGGTCCGTTCCGGATCAATATTCACACGGTCAAACAGATGTTGATGCATAAAGTAATAATAGCTCTGATCATTCGTACGTGGCAATCCCTTGTATTCATCCAGATTTACTGTCGTAACCTCTGAGAAATCCAGATCTCCCTTGTTATACCATTCAACCAGCTGATCATAAGTTCCGATTGGCGTAGATCCTGTTGCCAGTCCCAGTACACAGTTTGGTTTCATGATCACCTGTGCAGAGATGATATTCGCTGCTTTCCTGCTCATGTCCTTGTAATCTTTTGCTTTGTAAATTTTCATAAGTACAACCTCCCAATTGTATTTTTTACTTTCTTTTCAAAATCACTGCTTTTTCAAAATACTCCGGCAGATGAAAATTCGGCCGTTCGCTTTCCACGCATCTGTACGCTGCATAATGTTCGTATTCCTTTGTTTCACAAATTTTATAGAAATTGCAGCGAAAATCGGATCCTTCCTGTAAATTCAATTTTCCGTATACCTGTTCCAATATTTCTATCGGAAGCGTAAGATTCACATTCCATTGCTCTTCCCGTATTTCTGCGCTACATTTCATCTTCCGTATCTGATCCGGCGTAAATGGTATCCGGTTCATCTTATTCTTTCCATAGCATGCAAGAAGTGCACCATTTGCATTCATTTCGAAGTTAAGATAAATATCATCTGCTGCCGTATCATTTCCTTTAAATTGAAAAAAAGCCTCCATAGCACTGTCTTTGTAAACCGAATCCTGGTCTTCTTTATAAACCCGGAGAGGATCCTTCTCCTCACACACAAGTTTGATATACAATCCTTCCCCCTGAACGAATCCAATATACCCATAAGTTTTTGCAATCTTCTCTGTTCCCCATAACAGATTTTCGATTTTAAACAGCTCTACTGATTCTAATAACTCTTTGTTTTCTATCAACCGAACTTCCATATGCCGACTCCTGTTGCATAGTTAATGGCTTCTATCTCAATCTAGCAAATAAACCGTGGAAAAACAAGATTGTATAAAATCAAAGAGACAAACGTACAAAAAAATAAACCAATCGTGACAGCATTCTTTACGCAAAAAACCGCCAGTGCAATGCACTGACGGTTTTCAACATTCAATATTAGTCCTGTACGTATGGCATAAGAGCGATGTGACGTGCTCTCTTGATTGCTACTGTAAGAGCTCTCTGGTGCTTAGCGCAGTTTCCAGTAATTCTTCTAGGAAGAATTTTTCCTCTTTCAGAGATGTACTTTCTTAATTTTGCTGTATCCTTGTAATCGATCTCGTTATTCTCTTTTCCACAGAATACGCAAACTTTTTTTCTTCTGCGTCCGCCGCCTCTTCTCTTGAAGCCGCCTTCTGGACGATTTCCTTTATCGTAAGCCATTTTGGTTTCTCCTTTCAACAAAATGAAATGCGGCAAGTACCACAGCATGGTACTATTGCCTAATTAAAAGGTAATTCCTCATCAATTCCATCCGGAATGTTCATGAAGCCGTCACCTGCATCAGATACTGGTGTGGCTGGTGCCGGAGCCGGTGATGGAGCTGCCGCACGGAAACTTCCTGCATTTGCGTCGCTTACTGCCTTGCTTTCAGCAAATTCCTGATCTTCTACAACAACATCTGTTGTGTAAACTTTCTGACCTTCTTTATTGGTATAGCTTCCTGTCTGAATACGTCCGGTTACGATAACCTTCAGTCCCTGACGGAAATATTTCTCAGCAAATTCTGCACTTCTTCCGAAAGCAACGCATCCGATAAAGTCAGCTGTCTGCTCTCCGTCGTTGTTACGTCTGAATCTGCGGTCTACAGCTAATGTATATCTTGCGATCGCTGTAGAATTCTCACCCTGTGAATATCTTACCTCAGGATCTCTTGTCAAGCGTCCCATCAAAATTACTTTATTCATATTATACCTCTACTTCCTGCTTATGCATCCTGTCTAACGCATAAAAATCTGATAACGTTGTCCATAATGCGAATTCTCTGCTCGATTTCGCTTGGAGTCTCAGCATCAGACTCGAAGTGGATGAAATAGTAGTATGCTTCTTTCATCTTCTGAATCTCGTAAGCTAATCTCTTCTTACCCCATTCATCAACGTCAGAGATCTGTCCACCGAAACGTTCAACTAATGCTTTCACCTTTTCGATTACCTGAGTTCTTTCGTCGTCTTCGATTTTTGCACTGACAACAACAGCTAATTCATATTTGTTCATGTCGTCTTGCACCTCCTTCTGGTCTTTTGGCCCCCGCTCATCTTATGTGGGAGCAAGGATTTCTGTCTCTATTTTAGGACAGAATTATTGTATCACGAGTTCCTATGTTACCATAAAGTCTCGATTTTTTCAAGCTTTTTTCTTCAAATCTTTTGTATTTTTTTCTACCAATTTGCGGGCGATCATGATCTGATGTCCGCATCCCATACATTTCAGTCGGAAATCTGCTCCAACCCTTAGTATCTCCCATTCTTTACTTCCACATGGATGCGGCTTTTTCATTGTTACCACATCTCCTACTTCATAGGTATATTCTTTCTTCATCACTGTTTCGTCTCCTCCTCTTTTACCCCTCTTACAACAAACCGGTGATTATCACTGGCACTGGTACAGGTCGACAATGTAACGATCGTATCTGCCGTTGTCACTTCCACGCCGGTATTATACAGAGAAGTACTCTGCGTCATATTCAAAAATTCCTGATATTCTTCATCTGTTTCAAATGTTGTCTGATACGATTCCGAAGTGTCGACTACCTGCCCTGCCGAATAAATATGATATTTCAGAATTCTTCCATCAACGGTATATATGTAAAAATATGGATTATTCTTCCAGAATTCACGGGTATCATAATCCTGCAGGTGACGGAACATCGAACCGTCCCGCATTCTATGTCCATATATTACAGAGTTTTTATCCGAAAAATCCTTTTGATTGTCAACATTCAGGAAGATTGCTCCCAGCGTATTTTCGTTAGACGAAAATGTTTTCTTCAGATATTTACTGTTATCCGTTCCCTGAACAACCGGATAATTGATCTGACTCGGCTCATCCGGGAATCTGATCCATGCGATCGTATCCGGATTGATCTCCAACAGTTTTTGAAAATCAACAGAGAATGTATCATCTCCGTCTTCACTATGATTTTTATCTTTATCATTTTTATTCTTATCATCCGTCACCGCAAGTTTCCGCACTTTATCATACTCACTTCTTCCATCCAGATAACCTTTTCCGATCTTAAACAGTTGAAAGCCCGACACACAGAATACGATCAGTGCGATCACAAGAATCACATTGGCGATTATATTCCCTTTTTTCTTCCGCCTTCTTCCGCGGTGATGTTTTTTTCTTTCATTGTCTGCATTTTCATTTCTCATTCCGGATTCGATCCCTCCCTGTGCTGTTCTATTTTCTTTACTTTTTCGATTCCATAATCTCTACGATCGTCTTTTCCGTCCCTGTCATTCCTGGGGATGCGATCATTCCCATGTACTTCATAGTTGCTTCCGGGGTCCTGCCGTTGATTCCATGAATATTTTCTATGCAGATATCATCCATTGCCATATCTGTTGCACGGAATGCTGCATCTACTGCCACGATCCCTTTCATCGTACATCCGTGATTGCCTCCGTCACAGATCATTCCGGTCAAACCGCTTGCCATATTCTGAATCACTTTTGTATGTTTTTCTCCATCCGCTCCCTGCAGATATGCCAGTCCACAGGCCATCCCGGTTCCGGCTGCAATCCCGCATCCGCAAAATGCCGATAATCTTCCTGAGTACTCTTTGATATACATCGTGATCAGATAGCTGAGTGCAGTTGCTCTCCACAGGGTCTCATCATCCGTCTTATCTTCATTGGCATGCCGGTACGCATACAACGGCATCGTCGCAATGATCCCGTGTGCACCGCTCCCGGTAATGCTCATAGCCGGTCTGGAAAGGCCCAGAACCCTGGCCTCTATCGCACCGTTACACAGTAATTGCGCAGTCTTAAGCGCATCCCGGGATATGATCCGGTTGCCATTCTCACGATAAAGTTTCTTTGCGAACACTGCCCTGTCCGAAGCCAGTCCTTCTTTTAATAATTCCAGATTCATCGTATACGCTTTTTCTATAAACGCAATCTCTTCAACCGGAACTGTATTTACATACCGCAGGATCTCTGCCAGGGAATATCCGTGAATTACCGGACGTGCCTGCTTTTTCCGGGATTCCTCCCTGTACATCTTATCTTCTGTCTCAAATATTACAATGCCGTCTTTTTCTATCTTTACGATATTCATATGTGCATCCCGGATCATCACCTTACACCGGTTATTCTCCGTTGTCACCACGGCATCGATCGTGATCTCGGATCCGACATGATCCATAACCACTTCCACCAGACCGTCGCTCACCATCTGCGCCGCTTTCTCATCATCTTCTGGTGTGATATCTGCCAGCGATTCCAGTCCTTTTTCCGCATCTGCCGCTACCGCCCCAAGTGCCGCCGCATAATAGTTGCCGAATCTCTCCGAATTAGGAATTCCACAGGTAAATGCATTCTTGTACATACCGGAATTCAATGCCACATGTACATTTACAATCTTACCTTCCGTATATTTCTTCGCACTTGCCACGGCAAATGCGATAGCTCCCGGCTCGGTCACGCCAAGTGCCGGTTTCATATCTTCTCTGATCAGCTCCGTCAGCTTCTGCATATTCTGCCTCCTCCCCGTTATCAACCCTGTTCTACGAAATTAACATTCTTATCTTAACACATCCACCACAGTTTCTGCACTTTTCTCATCTAAAATCTTTAGAAATTTTAATACTCTGTTTATTGATTTTTCCTATTCCCGGCGTATGATTAAATGTATATTGCAAGTACTATTTTAAGAGGTGAATGAATTGAAACTAAAAGACAGATTTATACGTTTTATGTACGGAAGATATGGTGTTGATTCCTTTGGCAAATTTACCATCTGGGGATCCCTGATCCTTATGCTGATCGCAGGATGGACGCATCGGGGAATCCTTTCCTGGCTGGCATGGGCCGGTATCATCTATTCTTATTTCCGGATGTTTTCCAAAAATACTTACAAACGAGCCGCCGAGAATCAGAAATATCTGCAGATGACACGCGGCATCCGGACATTTTTCTACAGGCAGCGTAACATGATAACACAGCGCAAGACACACCACATTTACAAATGTCCGTCATGCAAACAGAAGATCCGTGTTCCAAAAGGAAAAGGCAAGATTGAGATCCGCTGCCCGAAGTGTAACACCAGATTTATCAAACGAAGCTAAGGAGTTCCCATGTTTGGTTATATTTCTATCAACAAAGCCGAGATGAAATTCAAAGATTATGATGTCTATCATTCTTATTACTGTGGACTATGCAAAGTCTTAAAAGAATGTTATGGTAGAAGAGGTCAGGTGACTTTATCCTTTGATATGACATTTCTTGTAATCCTGCTCACCGGTCTTTATGAACCGGACACAAAGACAGAGATGGTCCGTTGTATTGCACATCCCATGCAAAAGCATGCGGCAAAGACCAATGAATTTACTGAATATGCCGCAGCCATCAACATGCTGTTATCTTATTATAAGTGTGAAGATGACTGGGCAGACGAACACAGGAAGAAAGCTTTTGTTGCCGCAAAACTTTTGCATTCAAAGATAAAGAAGATTGAAAAATTATATCCCGTAAAATGTAAGGTTATCTCAGAAAATCTCTCCCAAATCTCAAAATATGAGGCAGAAAATGAACAGAATCTGGATCTTATGTCCGGACTTTTTGGCAATATCATGGCTGAGATTTTTGCATACCGCCACGATGAATGGGAATCCTCTCTTCGTAAGATCGGATTCTTCCTCGGAAAATTCATCTATCTGATGGATGCCTACGATGATGTCGAAAAAGACATCAAATCCGGCAGCTATAATCCATTCAAAAAGGCATACCTGGACGATCCTGCATTTGCAGATGACTGCCGCAGCCTTCTGACGCTTATGATGTCGGAATGCTCCAGGGAATTCGAACAGCTTCCGATACTGCTGCATGCAGAGATCTTGCGGAACGTTCTCTATTCCGGAGTATGGAGCAGATACACTGCCGTAACATCCGAAAGACTCGCCGGCAAGAATACACACAACGCTGCAGATACTGCTGACGGCAATTCCACTGCCGGTAGAACCACGAATGATAATCCACATCCTGACACAGATAATTCAACAACAGGAGATCAAGAACAATGACAGATCCATATAGTGTCTTAGGAGTATCCCGTGATGCTTCTGATGACGAAATAAAAAAAGCATATCGTAACCTCAGCCGAAAATATCATCCGGATGCCAATATCAATAATCCGAACAAGGATCAGGCAGAGGCGAAATTCAAAGAAATCCAGCAGGCCTATCAGCAGATCATGAAAGAGCGGGAATACGGCTCTTCCGGGAATTACGGTCCATATAGCCAGAACGGATATGGTCCGTTCCGCGGCTTCTACGGAGAATACCGACAGGCCGGTAATGCAGGTCAGGAAAGTGAGCAGGATCTTCACTTAAGAGCTGCTGCCAACTTCATCAACAACGGCCGGTATCAGGAAGCAATGAACGTATTAAACGGAATCAACGAGCATACTGCCCAGTGGTATTACTACAGTGCGATTGCCAATTCCGGTCTCGGCAACAATGCAACGGCCATTCAGCATGCCAAAGAAGCGCTCCGCATGGAACCAGCCAACTATCAATACCAGATGTTAGTTAACCAGTTTGAAAGCGGCGGAAGCTGGTACCGCCAACGCCAGAATCCGTATACCACCACCTTCGGCGGCGGAAGCGACTGGTGTGTAAAATTGTGTATTGCCAACATCGTCTGCAACTTATGCTGCAGCGGCGGAATGTGCTGCGGTGCCCCGGGCGGTTACAGCGGCGGCCATTATATGTAACTCATGAAATTTCAATGTAATCCAGATGTACAATAAATTGTGACCATCAGCAAACGCAAAAAGGAGGAATTCTTATGTTAGATTATCTTGTTTTATATCAGAGTGAATCCGGAAATACAAAGAAAATTGCTGCATCTATCTTCTCGCGCCTTCCCGGCAATTCCAAAGATCTGATCGATATCGATACAGATAAGACAATTCCGGAAGCCAATGTCTACTTCATCGGATTCTGCGTGCACCGCGGAAGCTGCAGTATGGAGGTCAGTGACTTCTTAAGTGACTTAAGCGGCAAACAGATCGCTTTATTCGGAACTTGCGGAATGGGGGATTCCCCGGAATATTATAAGGATATTGCCGGACGCGTCAGTGCCTGGATCGAAGCAGACAACGATTATCTTGGATATTTTATCTGTCAGGGAAAGATGCCGCAGAAGGTACGTATGAAGTATGAATCCATGAGAACTGACGAGAATAACGACCAGATCGACCGTTTTATCCAGAATTTCGATCTTGCACTTACTCATCCGGATGATCTGGATGTGGAGCATGCAAAAGTATTCGTCGATCATATGTTAAAGAAGATTCAATTATAATGAAATAATATACGAGAGGCTGCCACCGGCAGCTTTTCTTGTATTCTTTAATAAAAACACCCGGAAATAAATATTCCGGGTGTTTTTTATAAGAGGCGCCAACCAGATTTGAACTGGTGATAGAGGTGTTGCAGACCTTTGCCTTACCACTTGGCTATGGCGCCATGCCTTACGTACTGTTAAGTATAACAAATACGTAAGATGAAGTCAAGAAAATCTGTATGTTAAAATCCAAGATCTTCATTTACCAGAATGACTTTGATGCGCTGCGGTGTCTTGGAATATCTGGTGATCAGGATCTGACAGCAGATCGTATCCGGTGTTTTGCAGTCGAAACAGGCACCTGTTTTGCAACAAGGAGTGCTCAGGTTGAAACGCTGTGCATTGATCGGAGCGGCTTCATTTCTTGCACGGGACATGGCAGAATCTACATCGCGTGTAACTTTATTCATTCCGATGATCATCAACACATTCCGTGGTCCGGCAGCGATAGAGGATACACGGTTGGAATGTCCGTCGATATTGATCATAATTCCATCTTCCGTGATCGCATTTGCACTGGTCAGGAAGTAATCACAATCATATGCCGCAAGCTCGATCTTGCGCTTATCTTCCGGTGTCGGTGCGGTATCGCGGTTGTATACATGATAATTTCCCTGACAGACAGCTTCTTTTAAGCCAATCTCATTGACAGACATGGAACCGCCCCAGGAGATGCTGCTTCCTTCCGGGATTAATTCCAATGCTTTCTTCAGAGCCTCTTCTTTGGAGTCTGTATAATAAGCTTCCATGTTGCGGGCTGTAAGTTCTTTTACAATCTTTGCGCCTAACATCTGGTTTCGTTTGATTCGATTCTGATCCATAATGAATCCCTCCCACGTTTATGTTGTTTAGATATTTCTACTTGAAATTATAACATAGATTCAGGTCTGCAGTCTTTGAAATAACGCAGAAGATGAGAAAATGAACATTTATATACTGCGCTTTTCCAGTCTTAAAATATAAAAAGAAAGCATGATGTTTGTCCGGTTCTCATTGGTCAGGATATCATAATCCAGAAGTTCTTTTATCTTATTCAGTTTATACGACAGCGTATTCTTATGACAATAAAGTGCATTTGCGGTATGGATGATACTACAGTCATGATCAAAGTAGACTTCCAGGATATGCAGATAATCGGTATGATGCACAGCGTCATAGTCAAGAATCGGGCCAAGTGTGGAGTTCAGGAAATCCGCTGTCAGCGATTGATTGTGGATATCGGCCAGAAGTTTGTATACACCAAGCTTATTGTACTCAAGGAAGTTCTTCGGGAGAGCAGTTTTGGTGAGCTGATAGGCGGTAAATGCGGTCTCGTAAGAGCGGTGAATGTCTGTAAGCTGCGAGACCGTAGTTCCGATCCCGACATAGACATCGGAGTTATTCTGACAGACATCGTAGAGCTTCTGAGATATATCGTTTACAGATTCACCGGCAAACAATACGATCAGATGCTTCCCTTCTTCATATACGATCCCTTTAGACATGAAATAACGGATCTTCTTTTCCAGCTGTTCCAGGTAAGAATTACCGGAATCACTGTCATAAGTGTGGCAGCTGATCATGAGGACAGTATAGTTCATGTCGCGGAAGAATCCATTGCTTTCCAGAGGTTTCAGATAGGAGTCTTCATTCTCGGGGTAATAGATCGCATTTTTCAAAGCAGCGGCAAGACTGGTCTCGCGGTGTTCGTTTTTTAACAGAATCTCAGAAAAGATCCGCATGATATCAATGAACGGAGTGTCCCAGGAAGTGGAGAACAGCGGGAGTTGTATCTCATTGCAATAGTCGATAATCTCCTGGGAAAATGCAGGACGTGATTTTACAGAGATGATCAGTCCGCTGGCGTGTGCGTCTTTCAATGACTTTAAGAACTCTTTCAGCCAGTCCTGAGAGGTAAAATTCAGACCGGAGTTAAAGATCAGTTCATCACCGTGGAGCAGATGGGAGAATTCACCCTGTTCGACGGTATGGATCCAGGTTACTTCTTTATCATAAAAACTATTGGTATGAAGGATGACATCAAATTGGTTGTTAATTGCTTCATACAGAGACTGTAATTTAATTGCCATAAGTGTGGTCCTCCTGATATATGTTGATCAGAGTATAGATATATTTTATCATAATTGTGTGCGACACACAATTTATAGAATGAAATCTGTCGATTAAAACTATATTCATAGTGAATTTCATATGATATATTGTATGAGAAGTACAAAAGAATGAATATTCAACCCCGAAAAATGTGCTTCTAAAAAAATCCATTCTCTAGATTTTTAAAAGACGGAAAGCTCTTCAACGAAAGTTGAGGAGCTTTTTGTGGTTCCAAAAAGAAAAAAACAGAGCGCACTCTATTTACAGGTAGTACCAATAGTGCTAGAATGAGTAACATATTAACACTACCAGGAAAAGGACGGAGGAATGAAAAATGAAAGCAATAAAAAATGGGAAAATTGTAATTATCGGAGCAGGACATGTAGGATCTCATTGCGGACTGAGTCTTATGATGCAGGGACTGGCAGATGAGATCGTATATATTGATATAGATAAGAATAAAGCGGTAATGCAGGCACTTGATCTTGATGATATGGCCTCTAATCTGGACAGAGATTTTACAGTGAGAGCCGGAGATTATTCCGACTGTGCGGATGCTCATATTGTTGTGATGGCGGCCGGAAAGAGCCGTCTTCCGGGGCAGACAAGGCTGGATATGTTCGATGATTCGATCAAGATGATGAATACGATCGTAGGACCGTTAAAAGAGTCAGGATTCCATGGAATTCTGATCAGCATTTCCAATCCGGCAGACATCATTGCTGATTTTTTAAGAAAAAGACTGGGACTTCCAAGAAGTCAGGTATTCAGCACCGGAACATCTCTGGATTCAGCAAGACTCCGCAGAATGTTATCTGAGATCACCGGTGTAAGCCGTCATTCCATTCAGGCTTATTGTATGGGTGAGCATGGGGATTCACAGTTCATTCCGGTATCACATATACAGATTGGCGGAATACCGGTAAAAGAATACCTGAGCATTCATCCGGAATACCGGGATAAAATGGATTTTGATAAGATCAGTGCGGAGGATAAGGTCTGTGGATTTCACATCGTAGAAGGAAAAGGCTGTACAGAATTTGGAATCGGTGCCGTACTCAGCAATATTGCAAGAGCAGTCATGCATGATGAAAAGAGGATCCTTCCGGTATCCGTTCTCCTTGAAGGAGAATATGGAGAACAGGGTGTTCCGGCGGGAGTACCATGTGTAATCGGGAAAAACGGTGTGGAAGAGATTCTGGAAATCTCCCTGACAGAGAAAGAAAAAGAGCAGCTTCATAATTCATGTAACGTCATCCGGGGATTCGTCGAAAAAGCCGATCAGATGTAAAAAATCGTTAATATTTTAATTACTTTTGGGTGTGTTGCATTTTATAGCGTCCTATGTTACATTGACAACAGAGTACAAAAAGAATCAGAAAGAGCCAAAAACAGTGCCCCTCTAACAACAGAGACCGGAACAGGATAACCGGCAGACAAGTATGTCTTAACCATGACAAATATACATCGGATATGCCGGTTGTATCGAATGCATCATGTACTACGAATTGTCTCGCACCAATCTGTAAAGTTCTGGAAGATAATTATGGAATCGAATATGGGCTGATGTCAACGATTCATACCGCAACTGCAAAACAAAAGGTTGTGGACAGCCGTTCCCAGAAAGACTGGAGAACCGGACGTTCGGCATTTTGGATTATGTAGAGGATGAAGTGGTATCTTCAGATTTTATCGGAGATTCACATGCATCGATCTTTGATGCAAGGCAGGGAATTCAAGTGAATTCCCACTTTTTCAAGGTCATCTGTTTCTATGACAATGAGTGGGGATATACAAGTCAGATATTCCGGCTGATAGAGCATATGGACAGGATAGATCACAATCGCTAATAATTAAGATGACGACAGGGGCATGTAAGATCTGATTCTGATGTAACACGTTTGATTTTATATCATACACTTCTGTAAGGGACATATGGATTCGTTATTACGATTATGAACCGGACAAGATGCGGACAGAAAAAAGCAGGCAAAGCCTTTGCTGTCCGCAGAAAATAAGAAAAAATCTGAAAAATAAAAATTTTTCGGAAAATTCAAAAAAACACTTGCCAAACAACCGAGTTTATGATATATTAAATCTCGGTCGTGTGAAAAACACAATGACAAATAAATATACGGCTCCATGGTCAAGCGGTTAAGACATCGCCCTTTCACGGCGGTAACACGGGTTCGATTCCCGTTGGAGTCACTGCCTAAGCAATTAGGTAAATGCCGATGTGGCTCAATTGGCAGAGCAGCTGATTTGTAATCAGCAGGTTATCGGTTCGAGTCCGATCATCGGCTTTTTAAAATGGATGGGTTCCCGAGTGGCCAAAGGGGGCAGACTGTAAATCTGTTGCGTCTCGCTTCGGTGGTTCGAATCCACCTCCATCCATTTGGCTTTGTGCCAGTCATGAGTAATCATGATGCCGGCGTGGCGGAACTGGCAGACGCACAGGACTTAAAATCCTGCGAGGGTTAAACTTCGTACCGGTTCGATTCCGGTCGCCGGCAGTATCGGGAACAGTTTTTAACTGTTCCCGATTTTGCGTTATGCGGACGTATTTGCAGCGTTGGTTTATATCAGGATATAGAAATCCTGTCATAAACCGGCGCTTCTTTTGCATATAATACAAAGCAAAGGAGTGAAAACATGTCTGCATATCATCGGTTAATATCATATATCTATGCATACGAGGGCGGAATCAAAGGGAAAAATACGGGATTTGCGAAATTGGAGACGCGGGGAACTTCCTGCCGGATTCAGGTCAGCGTCCGCCGTGTCTTTGCGGGCGGCAGCCCGATCGGCGTATACCTTCTGGCAGGGCAGGAGGAGATCCGTATCGGCACCCTGTTTGTCCGTGGCGGAAATGGGGAGTTCCGTGCCGTCGTCAATTGTGAAAATATTGAAGGAAGCGGCTGCAATATGGAAGAGTGCTGTGGTCTGACTCTTCATGAGACGGACAGCGCATGGCGTGCCTATACGACGATCTGGGAAGATGCCGTCGCGCATGCGGCAGAGGTTGAGCTGGCGGATGTGACTGCTGAGAAAGTGCGGGAGCAGGAAGCGGAGAAGGAAGAGGCAACGCGGAAACTGGCAGAGAATGTATCTGGGGAAGTGAACAGCGCGTCTGTAGGGAAAGAAAAATTGGATGAGGCGTCAGAACTTACCCGGTCGGGAGAAATGGAGAGTCAGGACACATCCACGGAGACAGAGAAGAAAGAAGCTGTGAATATAAACGAAACGGACTTCGGAATCAGCCAGCCCCAGCCAGAAAAGCTGGAGGATTCAAACCTGGAGATTTTCGAGGACACGGAAACCATGGAAGCGGTTCCAGATATCTCAGAAACATCCGATCATCAAGAGGCAGAAGTTGTTCAGGAAGCGCAAACGGAGACACCGCAGGAAAGTTCTCAGGAATCCAATCAGGAAGCACAGACAGAAGCACGGCGGAAAGATTCTCAAGAATCCATCCGGGAAGTCCGGAAAGAGGCGCTTCCAGATTCTCCACCAGACCATCAAGAGGCATTTCAGTCAGACTCTCAAAATCAAAAACAACCGCAACCAGATTCATCCAAGGAATTTTCGAAAGAAGATCCCGCTGAGTCCCTCTGGAACCGTCTGCGTGCTGCCTATCCCAAAGTAACCGCCTTCGAATGCGCCGACGGCTGCGAGATTCTGGTAATCAAACCGCAGGATATCGGGCTTCTGCCGCGGGAAAACTGGGTGTATGGAAATAACAGCTTTCTTCTGCACGGTTACTACAACTACCGATATCTGATTCTGGCGAGACTGGGGAAACCCGGCGAACGGGGGCGCTACATTCTGGGCGTGCCGGGACATTATGGAAACAATGAAAAATATATGGCGGCGATGTTCGGCTTTGACCGCTTTGTCCGTTCCACCCGCCAGCCGCCGCGCGACAGCCGGTTCGGGTATTGGTATACGGATTTGAATTTTACATAAAAGCCGGTCGCTCCTTTTAGAGAACACTTGACAAAGGATAGCTTTTCTGGGTAGGATGGACACGGGTCAAATGCTTTCAGGTGTTTGGTTGGTAGCGGATCAAACTTGTCGGGAAACTGGGATAAGGATGTCTGTTGTTGGAAGCGGATGAATTTGAACGGAGGAAAAAACAGTGGCAGCAAAATTGACACGGGAAGAGAAATATATGAAAGCGGCGATCCGCGAGGCGAAGAAAGCCTGGGCGCTCGGAGAAGTGCCGATCGGCTGCGTGATCGTGTATGAGGACAAAATCATCGGCAGGGGTTACAACCGCCGGATGGTCGATCATAGCGCGCTGGCACATGCGGAGATCGCGGCAATCAAAAAAGCGTGCAAGCGCATGGGCGACTGGCGCCTGGAAGAATGCGAGCTGTACGTGACGCTGGAACCGTGCCCGATGTGCGCAGGGGCGATCGTGCAGGCGCGGATTCCAAAAGTTTACATCGGTTCCATGAACCCGAAAGCCGGCTGTGCCGGATCGGGATTGAATCTGCTTCAGATCGCAGGATTTAACCATCAGGTGAAGATCGTGCAGGGCGTCTGCCAGGAAGAATGTTCCGTGATGCTGAGTGATTTTTTTAAAGAGTTGCGGGAAAAGAAAAAGCGGAAGAAACATGCACCGGAGCAGGTTGGAGAGAAATGAGCGAAAATTTATTGACAGTTACCGAGATTCAATGATATACTTAAAACTCGAGCAGCCG
>OLCT01000186.1_pt1 | contig 14569 bp, 13 predicted proteins | sample 1607931 | NCBI WGS metagenome assembly OLCT01 (sample SAMN02674698, study PRJEB24791) | human gut metagenome, SKBSTL036 | isolation source: stool | host: Homo sapiens | place: USA
TGAAAGGGGCGAGCAGCCCCTTTCTCGTGGATCCAGCGCGTCGAAATCGCTGGTGCTTTTCTGGTTCTCTTTTGGCACGCAAAAGAGAACTTAACCTCGCGTAACCGCGCTCTACCCCCGCGCCACAAGCGCGCAACCCCACCTGACGAAACCGCGCCCCCACAGCAAAAGCACTCTATTATTTTTTCGTCAGCGACTTCATCAGACCGCCGTCGGCGATGATCTTCTGGATGAACGGCGGGAAGGGTTCGGCCTGGAAGGTCTTGCCGGTGGTCTCATCGGTGATGACGCCGGTATCAAAGTTCACGCTGACCGTATCGCCTGCGCTGATGGCGTCCACGGCCTCGGGGCATTCCATGATGGGCAGGCCAATGTTGATGCTGTTGCGGTAGAAGATGCGCGCGAAGCTCTTGGCGATGACGACGGAAATACCGGCGGTCTTGATGGCCAGCGGTGCGTGCTCACGGGAGGAGCCGCAGCCGAAGTTCCAGCCGCCCACCATGATGTCGCCGTCCTTGACGTTGTGGATGAAGTCCTTGTCAATGTCCTCCATGCAGTGGGCGGCAAGCTCCTTGGCATCCTGCGTGTTCAGGTGGCGGGCCGGGATGATGACGTCGGTATCCACGTTATCCGGGTATTTGAAAACAGAACCGTTTGCGTTGTTCATGGGTGACTCTCCTTTTCTCAGACCGTGCGGGGGTCAGTGATGTAGCCGGTCAGTGCGCTGGCGGCAGCGGTAGCGGGCGAAGCCAGATACACCTCGCTCTTGACGTGGCCCATGCGGCCCACGAAGTTGCGGTTGGTGGTGGAGACGCAGCGCTCACCCTCGGCGAGGATGCCCATGTAGCCGCCGAGGCAGGGGCCGCAGGTGGGGGTGGAGACGATGCAGCCCGCGTCGATGAAGGCCGTCGTCCAGCCGCGGAGGATGCACTCCTTGTACACGGCCATGGTGGCGGGGATGATGATGCCGCGCACGCCCTTGGCGATGTGTTTGCCCTTCAGGATGTTGTAAGCGGCTTCCATATCCTCGAGGCGGCCATTGGTGCAGCTGCCGATGACCACCTGGTCGATCCTGATGTCCTTGCCCTCGCTGGCGGGGTGGGTGTTCTCGGGCAGGTGGGGGTAGCTGACGGTCGGCTCGAGGGCAGAGAGGTCGATCTCAATGGTCTTCTCGTACTCGGCGTCCGGGTCGGCCTCATAGAACACCGGCTCGCGCTGGCTGCGGCCCTTGAGATAAGCCTTGGTCACGCCGTCCACGGGGAAGATGCCGTTCTTGGCACCGGCCTCGATGGCCATGTTGCAGATGCTCAGGCGGTCGTCCATGGAGAGGGAAGCGACGCCCGGGCCGGTGAACTCCATCGACTTATACAGCGCACCATCCACGCCGATCATACCGATGATGTGGAGGATGAGGTCTTTGCCGGAAACTTTCGGCGGCAGCTTGCCGTTCAGCACGAACTTGATGGCGGCAGGCACCTTGAACCATGCCATGCCGGTAGCCATGCCGGCGGCCATATCGGTGGAGCCGACGCCGGTGGAGAATGCGCCCAGTGCGCCGTAAGTACAGGTGTGGCTGTCGGCGCCGATGACGCAGTCACCGGCTGTCACGATGCCTTTTTCGGGCAGCAGAGCGTGCTCAATGCCCATCTGGCCCACATCGTAGAAATTGAGGATGTCGTACTTGTTGGCGAACTCGCGGCACTGCTTGGACTGGGTCGCGCTCTTGATGTCCTTGTTAGGAACGAAGTGGTCGAGGACGATGGCGATGTGCTCTTTGTCGAACACGCCGTTGAAGCCCGCCTTTTCGAACTCGTTGATGGCGACGGGGGTGGTGATGTCATTGCCCAGCACGATGTCGAGCTTGGCGTTGATGAGCTGGCCTGCCTTGACCTCGGCGAGGCCTGCGTGTGCGGCCAGAATTTTCTGCGTCTGGGTCATTCCCATGGTTCATTCTCCTTTTGATACTCTCTCAAAAATCTCTCTTTATTTATTGTTGATCGCGCTGACCAGTGCATGGATACCGGCCACGATAATATCGGTATCGGTGCCTGCACCCCAGGTGACGACGCCGTCGCCCCACGCGAGGCCGACGTAGGAAGCGGCGCGGGAGGTAGAGCCTTCGTCCAGGCTGTGCTCGGAGTAAGTTTCCAGGTGGAAGTCCATGCCGGTGGCGCTCTGGATAGCGTTTGCCACAGCATCCAGACGGCCATTACCCACCGAGGTGACCACCTTGCGCTGACCGTTCAGATCCAGCGTGACGGTGGCGGTGATGCCGTTGACCTGTGCAAAATGGGCCTCGACGACAGACAGGGGCTTGGACTTGTTGAGGAAGGTATCCTCGAAGATGTGGAGCACTTCGCCTGCGCTCAGCTCCTTGTGGCTGTGGTCGGACACGCTCTTGACCTTGTAGCCCAGAGCCTCGCGCATCTTGGCGGGCAGGTTGTAGCCGTAGTTCTGCTCCAGCACGAAGCCGATGCCGCCCTTGCCGCTCTGGCTGTTGATGCGGATGACGTCGGCGTCGTAGGTGCGGCCGATGTCGTGGGGGTCCACCGGGATATAGGGGCAGGTCCAGCGGTGGTCGCCCTTCTCCTTGCGGTAGGCCATGCCCTTTGCAATGGCGTCCTGATGGCTGCCCGAGAAGGCGGCGAACACCAGCTGGCCGGCGTAGGGGGTGCGCTCGTAGATGTGCATCCGGGTGACCCGCTCATAGGTGGCGCAGATGGCGGGCATATCGGAGAAGTCCAGCTTCGGGTCTACGCCGTGGCTGTACATATTCATGGCGAGGGTCACAGCATCCACGTTGCCGGTGCGCTCGCCGTTGCCGAAGAGGCAGCACTCCACCCGCTGAGCGCCTGCCAGAACGGCCAGCTCTGCACAGGCGACGCCGGTGCCGCGGTCATTATGCGGGTGGGTGGAGATGATGACGCTGTCGCGGTACTTGAGGTGCTTGTCGCAATACTCGATCTGGTTTGCGTAAACGTGGGGCATGCTCATCTCGACCGTGACCGGCAGGTTGATGATCATGGGGCGGTCGGGGGTGGGCCGCATGATGTCCAGGACCGCGTTGCAGACCTCAACGGCGTAGTCCACCTCGGTGCCGGTGAAGCTCTCGGGGCTGTACTCGAAGAGGAAGTTGCCCTCATACTCCTCGCTCAGCTGCTTGACCAGCTTTGCGCCGTCCACGGCGATCTGCTTGATCTCCTCCTTAGACTTGTGGAACACCTGCTCGCGCTGGGCGACGGAGGTGGAATTATAGAAGTGGACGACCGCACGGGGTGCGCCCTTGACAGCCTCGAAGGTGCGGCGGATGATGTGGTCGCGGCACTGGGTCAGCACCTGCACGGTGACATCGTCGGGGATCATGTTCTTCTCGATGAGGGTGCGGAGGAACTCGTACTCCGTCTCGCTGGCGGCCGGGAAGCCGACTTCGATCTCCTTGAAGCCAATTTTGACCAGCATCTGGAAGAATTCCAGCTTTTCCTCGAGGCTCATGGGGACGATAAGGGCCTGATTGCCGTCGCGCAGGTCCACGCTGCACCAGGTGGGAGCTTTCTCGATGTGGTCCTTCTTGACCCAGCTGTCATAACCGGCGGGGACCGGGTAATATCCCGGTGCGTACTTGGTAGCGTCCATCATTTTGTTTTCCTCCGTTTTTCTGTATCAACCTCTCAGTCTCGCATTCGCTCGACAAGGCCGGGTTGCTGCCCCCAGCATCCGCTTCGTGCTTTGATAAGCACTCGCGTCTTGCTGGCCGCGGCCCCAACAACGACTCCCTGTTTCCGCCACTGGCGGCGGTCGTCGTTGTTGCTCCCAAAGGGAGAGGCTTAAAGCCGACCGCTGCATTCTAGGCTCTCCCTTTGGGAGAGCTGGACGCGAAGCGGCCTGAGAGGGCAAGCCCGTTGAAAAATTTACGCTTTTTTGCAGACGATGCACTCCCAGCCGCGCTTCTCCTTCACTTCCAGCACAGCGAGGCCGGCGGCTTCCAGCGCAGCGATGACCTCATCCTTCCGGCTGTCGATGATGCCGCTGGCGATGAAGACGGCGTCGTCGGCCATCAGGCCGGGGACGGCGGGGGCCAGGGACATGATGGCGTTGGCAACGATGTTGGCCGTGATGATGTTGTACTTGCCGCTGGCCTTGTCGGACAGATCGCCCACGAGGACGGTCAGCTTGTCGGCTACGCCGTTGAGGGCGGCGTTCTCGCCGGCGGTGCGGACGGCCACGGGGTCGATGTCCACGCCCTCAGCCACGGCTGCGCCCAGCTTGAGGGCTGCGATAGCGAGGATGCCGCTGCCGGTGCCGATGTCCAGCACCCGCTCGCCGCCCTTGACCCGCTCGTCCAGCACTTCGAGGCAGAGGTTGGTGGTCTCATGGCCGCCGGTGCCGAAAGCAAGGCCCGGGTCGAGGATGAGCTTGACGCGGTCGGTGTCGTAGTCCTGCCAGGACGGCACGATGGCGAGGCGCTGGCCCACGTCCATCGGGTGGTAATACTTGCGCCAGCCGTTCTGCCAGTCCTCCTGCTCCAAGCCCTCGGTCTCAGAGGTGTAGGGGATGCCTGCGGCCTCCATCCGGGCCGCGATGAGGGCCAGCGTCTCCACCGGCGAAGCGCCCGGCTCGAGGTACATGTGGATGATGACGGTGTCCCGGGGCTTGTCCAGCAGCTCCTGCTCGATGAGGTCCACGTGGGCGATTTGCTCCACCTGTTCCTCGATGTCGCTGTAGTCTTCGATATAAATGCCGCCCTCCGCGATCATGGTGGCCACGGCCTCAGCGGCCTCGGCGTCGGCTTTGGATACGGTCAGGCGAATATCAGTCCATTCCATAAGGATGCTCCTTCCGTGTATTGGGGATATACTGTCTTTATAGTACCCGATTCCGGCCCGGGATGCAAGCTCTCGGGCCGAAAGATGCCCGAAAAGGCTTTCTTTTTTCCCGGCAGTATGTTAATATGGTGTTGTACCCGGACTGGGTCCGGGCGGCTTCCTGCCGGAAGCGCCCGCCGCATCGTTCCCCAAAGGAGGAATTATCGTATGTTTTTGGGAATGGATATTTATAGCTGGATCGCTGCTATCGTCATCGCGCTCATCGTCACATTCCTTCCGATCACGCTGCCGTTCAAAATCGTTCTTGCCATGGTGGCCATGGCCTGCTTCTACTTTGGACGCAAGTATTATCACAACCATAAGAACGGCGGGGCCGAGACGCCCAGCATGAGCTCTGCCGAGAGCGAGGCACTGGCCTCCGGCATCCTGAAAGCCCTCGGCGGCAAGGACAATATCGTCAAGGTGGACTACTGCGCCACCCGCCTCCGCTTTGAGGTACACAGCTACGCCTCCGTGGACGAGGCCGCTGCCAAGGCCGCAGGCGCAGAGGGCGTCATCCGCCCGGCCAAGAACGCCTGCCAGGTGGTCATCAAGGGCGATGTGCAGGCCGTGTACGATGCCCTGCGCAAGCAGCTGTAACGAAGAAGCCGTTTTCTCACGAAAACAGCTTCTCGAACACCGCCGGGAACGGGCCGCTGCGCCCGGCCCGGCGGTATTTTTATCGGAAAGGAATTTTGATATGAAGCCCCAGATCTTTACGTGGAAAAAACTCACCGCCGACGAGCTGACGCGGGTGTATCTGGACGAGATGCGCCGCGACTTCCCGCCCAGCGAGCTGAAACCCCTGAGCATGATTCTCAACAGCGAAGCCGCCGGCATGGCCCACACCTGGGGCGTGTTCGAGGGGGAGACGCTGGTGTCCTATCTGCTGATGGTGCGGCCGATGGGCTGTGAAGTGAGCCAGCTGGACTATTTCTCCGTCCTGCCCGCCTACCGCAGCACCGGCATTGGCGCACGTCTGCTGGCCGCTCTGCCCGCTCACGAGGAGGGCGCAAAGGCCATCCTCATCGAGGCCGAGTGTCCCGAGAAGGCCGACGACGAGGCTATGGCCGTCCGGCGTCTGGGCTTTTATGCCCGCTGCGGGGCCGTTGACACCGGCTGGACGGAGCATCTTTTCGACGCATGGTTCCGGGTGCTGGTCCTGCCTGCCGAGGGGGAGACGCTGGATGCAGAGACGGCCAACAAAGAGCTGGCCGACTGCTACAGCCGGGTGATGGGCGCGGACAAGTGGCGCAGATATGTCCGGCTCTACCGCCCGGACGGCACGGAAGAGAAATTCTGATTCGATCATAGGGTCTGAAAGGCTGCTTTACGTTCTGTGAAGCAGCCTTTTTTGCACCCTTCAGCGGGCGGGATGCACAAACGAACGTGCGGATTTTTGACAGTTTGACCGGAAATGTAAAATCAAGTGTCCTGTTTTCCACACCGACTTTACCAGAGGATGACAACAGCGCAAAAACACTGCACAAAGCTTTACCTGCATTTTGCGCCGCCATGGTCGCAGCCGGATGGGCGGTGCGCTACAATAAAGGCGTCCCAAGAGAGACACAACGAGGAAAAGGAAAACAGTCCGGCCAGAACAAAAGGGCCGGCCCAGTTGAAGGAGATATTATTATGAAAAAGATCACTCGTCGTTCGTTCCTGTCCATCTGCGGCGCTGCTGCCGCTGCTGCTGCCCTGACCGCCTGCGGCGGTGCAGCTTCTTCCACTGCTGCCTCTTCTGCCGCCGCATCCAGCACCGCAGCTTCCGCTTCTTCTACGGCTGCGCTGTCCGGCAATGTCGCCACCGGCGGTTCCACCTCCATGAAGAACGTCATCGCCGCCCTGACCGAGGGCTTCGCTGAGCTCGAGCCGGATGTCACCATCAGCTATGACCCCACCGGTTCCGGCGCAGGCATCACCGGCGCTGCCGATAAGACTCTGGACATCGGCCTTTCTTCCCGCGCCCTGAAGGCTGACGAGACCGGCGTCACCGGCACCACCGTGGCTCTGGACGGCATCGCCATCATCGTCAACAAGGACAGCAAGGTCGAGGACCTGACCGTTGACCAGCTCAAGCAGATGTTCACCGGCGAGATCACCAACTGGTCCGAGGTCGGCGGCGACGACGGCGAGATCGTTCTGGTGGGCCGCGAGGCTGGCTCCGGCACCCGCGATGGCTTCGAGAGCATCGTGGACGTCAAGGATTCCTGCAAGTACGCGCAGGAGCTGACCGCTACCGGCGCTGTCATCAGCGCTGTGGAGGCCAATCCTCTGGCCATCGGCTACGCTTCCCTGTCTGCCATCGGCGACACCGTCAAGGCTGTGACCGTCGGCGGCGTGGAGTGCAGCGAGGAGACCGTCAAGGACGGCAGCTATGAGGTGCAGCGTCCCTTCGTGTTCGTCACCAACGACTCCGTCACCCTCTCCGCTCAGGCTCAGGCGTTCTTCGACTTCGCCACCAGCACCGATGCAGCCGACCTCATCCGCACCGCAGGCGCTGTGCCGGTGAACGAGTAACTTTGTGAGGGGATCCCTCAGGTGTTTTTATGAAAAAATTCGAGCTGCCCCGCACCCCGGCCCAATGGCTGGAAGCTGTCATGAACGCCATCTTCTTCCTCTGCGGCATCCTCGCCGTGGGCTGCGTGGCTGTCATTACCATCTATATGTTCCTGTCGGGCCTGCCCGCCATCGGAAAGATCGGCCCGCTGAAATTCCTCTTCGGCACTGAGTGGGCTTCCACGGCGTCCGAGCCGAAGTACGGCATCCTGCCCTTCGTGCTTTCGAGCATTTACGGCACTCTGGGCGCGTCCCTCATCGGCGTGCCGGTGGGCCTGCTGACAGCAGTGTTCCTCTCGAAAGCGGCAGCTCCCGGCGTGCGCAATGTGGTCGTCACGGCGGTGGAGCTGCTGAGCGGCATCCCCAGCGTGGTGTTCGGTCTGCTGGGTATGCAGGTGCTGGTGCCTGCGGTGGCGAAGGTGTTTGGCAAGGCGTCGGGCGCCTGCCTGCTGTCGGCCATCGTGGTGCTGTCCATCATGATACTGCCCAGCATCGTGTCCGTGTCGGTGACGGCCCTCAACGCCGTGCCGCCCGAGTATGAGCAGGGCAGTCTGGCACTGGGTGCGACCGATACGGAAACGTGGTTCAAGATCAGCATCCCGGCGGCCAGGAGCGGCATCGCAGCCGGTATCGTTCTGGGCATTGGCCGCGCCATCGGCGAGGCAATGGCCGTCATGATGGTGGCCGGCAACAGCCCCAATATGCCGGACAGCCTCTTCCGCAGCGTCACCTTCCTGACCACGGCCATCGCCAAGGAGATGAGCTACGCCAGCGGCCTGCAGAAGCAGGCGCTGTTCAGCATCGCGCTGGTGCTGTTCGTCTTCATCATGGTCATCAATGTGCTGCTCAACGCTGTGCTGAAGGGAGGAAACAAGGATGAAAAGTGACTTCTCCCCCTCCCGCCGCGCATGGAACGTCATCATGACCGCGCTGGTCTGGGCGGCGGCAGTGCTGGTCATCGCCCTCACGGTGGGCGTCATCGGGCTGGTACTGGTGCGGGGCATCCCCAACATCAGCTGGGAATTCCTTTCCACCACCGCCAGCGTCCTCAAAGGCACCGACGGCATCCTGCCCGCTATCCTCAACACGTTATATGTCATCCTGCTCACCCTGCTCATCGTCCTTCCGCTGGGCGTGGGCGCGGCAGTTTACCTCACGGAGTACGCCTCCAACCGGAAGCTCATTGAGGTCATCGAGTTCACGAATGAGACGCTGGCGGGCATCCCCAGCATCATCTACGGCCTCGTGGGCATGCTGGTCTTCGCCCAGACCATGGGCTTTAAGACCTGCCTGCTCTCCGGCAGCCTGACGCTGGTGGTCATGAACCTGCCCACCATCATCCGTACCACGCAGGAGTCCCTCAAAACGGTGCCGCAGGGCTACCGGGAGGGCGCTCTGGGCCTCGGCGCGGGCAAGTGGCACATCATCCGCACCATCGTGCTGCCCTGCAGCATCGACGGCATCGTCACCGGCTGCATCCTGGCCGTGGGCCGTATCGTGGGTGAGAGCGCGGCCCTGCTCTTCACCGCCGGTGCGGCGGAAGTTATTGCAGGCAGCATCGCCAAGGCGTACACATCCAACGGCGCGACCCTCTCCGTCCTGCTCTATCTGCGGGCCTTCGAGGACGGCGACTTCGCCTCCGCCTGGGGCATCGGCGCAGTGCTGCTGGTTCTGGTGCTTCTCATCGACCTCGCAGCCCGTCTGGCAAAAACAAAGCTCAAACAGAAACAGTAAGGGGTATTTTATGGATAATAATATGCCGGTCATCTCGGCAAAAAATCTGAACCTCTGGTACGGCGACTTCAAGGCCCTCAAGGGCATCTCGCTGGACGTGGGCGAACGGGAGATCACTGCCCTCATCGGCCCCTCGGGCTGCGGCAAATCTACCTTCCTCAAGACCCTGAACCGGATGAACGACCTTGTGCCGAACGTCCGCATCGAGGGCGGCGTCCGGCTCCGGGGTGAGGATATTTTCTCAAAGGAGATGCAGCTGACCGACCTGCGCCGCCGCGTGGGCATGGTCTTCCAGAAGGCGAACCCCTTCCCCATGAGCATCTACGACAATATTACTTATGGCCCCAAGCTCCACGGCGTCCGCAATAAGGCGGAGCTGGATGAGCTGGTGGAAAGCTCCCTGCGGGGCGCTGCCCTCTGGGACGAGGTGAAAGACCGTCTGAAAAAGAGCGCGCTGGGCCTCTCCGGCGGCCAGCAGCAGCGCCTGTGCATCGCCCGTGCTCTGGCTGTCAAGCCCGAAGTCCTGCTGATGGACGAGCCCACCAGCGCCCTCGACCCCGGCTCCACCATGAAGGTGGAAGAGCTGATGAGCGAGCTGAAAAAGAACTACACCGTGGTCATCGTCACCCATAACATGCAGCAGGCGGCCCGTATCAGCGACCGCACGGCCTTCTTCCTGCTGGGTGAGCTGGTGGAGTGCGGCCCCACGGGCGAGATTTTCAGCACCCCGAAGGATAAGCGCACCGAGGACTATATCTCGGGCCGCTTCGGTTAAAAAGGAGGGTTTGCGATATGAGCACACGCACACAGTACGAAGCCGACCTCGCGGCCCTGAAGGGATCGCTGGCCAAGATGGGCCAGCTCTCTGCCGACGCGGTGGAAGATGCGCTGGAAGCTCTCTGCACGGCGGACGCCGAGGAAGCAAAGGGCATCGTCAAGGGCGACACCGAGGTCAACCGGATGGAGCGGGACATCGAGCACCGCTGCATGACCCTGCTGCTGCGTCAGCAGCCGGTGGCAGGTGATCTGCGCTTTATCTCTGCTGCCATGAAGGTGGTGACAGACGTGGAGCGCATCGGTGACCATGCCGCCGACATCGCGGAGATCGTCCCCCATCTGGCCGGCGTCCGCAAGGCGGGCGACCCCGCCGTGAGCAGGAGCATTGAGATGGGCCGTAAAGCCCACAAGATGCTGCAGGACGCCATGAGCGCCTTTGCGGCAGAAGATGAGGCGGCGGCAAAAGCCGTCATCGACGCCGACGACGCCGTGGACTACGACTTCAACACCATCAAGCGGATGCTGGCAGCGGAGATCGCCGCCGACCCCGGCAAAGTGGACGCCGCGCTGGATGTGCTGATGGTCATCAAGTACCTCGAGCGCATCGGCGACCACGCCGTGAACATCGCCGAGTGGGTGGAGTTCCTGCGCACGGGCCGGTATCACCACGAGAAGATGTTCTGAGTTCTGTTTTCCTCTTTTTCTTTTCCTGAAAAGCTGCTGCCCGAGGCGGGCGGCAGCTTTTGCTTTGTCGAAACCCCGTCTGAAAAATTTTGGAGTTTTTTCTTGTCTTATGCAATTTCCGGCCCGGATGCGCCGTATTATAAGCAGAAGCCTCCCAACAGAGGGACGCTTATGAGACCTGAGCGCGGCCCGGCTCCGACATCCCCCATGTCCCCGGCTGCGCCGCAACGGAGGATACCTATGAGCATCAAGAAATTCCCGCTGGAAGCCTACGGCGCGGCCGTCAGCCGCGAAGAGCTGGTGCAGGCGGCTTTGGATGAGATCACCAAGAATTACCGCGAGGCCAGCCTCTCCAATGTGGCCCGCAGCTACGGCGTCTCTCTGGCCTATGTCAGCGAGTGCGTCCGGGCGCAGACAGGCCGTACTTACAAGGAATTGCTCCAGAAGCACCGGATGGAGACTGCCGCCCGCCTGCTGCGCCGCAGCGACTGGAACATCCAGCAGATCATCACCTACGTCGGCTACGAGAACACCAGCTATTTCTACCGCCTGTTCCACGAGCGGTACGGCCAGAGCCCCCGTGAGTACCGCCAGAGCCGCGCGGCCCGCACCCGCACACCGGCTTGACCTTTGAGCACACTGCGAAAAAAGACGTCCCGTGTCTGCGGGACGTCTTTTGATGTCTTAAGATGGAAAAACGATGCAGAGTGTGTTACAATAAAAGCCAGACCTGAAAAAATGCGGGAGTGCGCTGCGGCGCACGGAAAGAGAAGGTGGAAACGGAATGTTTCGTGGAGCACGGCGCTCTGATCTGGAGCAAATTTTAGAGATCTATGCCCATGCCCGGAAAGCAATGGCGGATTCGGGCAACCCGACCCAGTGGGGCGACAGCTATCCGCCGCAGGAGATGCTGGAAGAAGACATCGACTCCAACCGGCTGTTCGTCTATATGGTGAACGGCCGTCTCGAGGCGGTGTTTGCCTTCATCCTCGGGCCGGACCCCACCTACGCGAAAATCGAAGACGGCCAGTGGCTCAACGATGAGGTGCCTTACGGCACCATCCACCGGCTGGCCTCGACGGGTGACCGCAGGGGCGTGGCGTCTGAGGTCATCGCATGGTGCCTCGAGCACTGTGAGAGCCTGCGGGCCGATACCCACGCCGACAACAAGATCATGCAGCATCTTCTCGAGAAGAACGGTTTTGCCCGCTGCGGCATCATCCATGTGGAAGACGGCACGCCCCGCGTCGCCTACCAGAAGCTGTCGGCCACCGTACACATGCAGGAAGAATAAGGAGGGACTGGCATGAAGATCACACAGGTAAAGCTGGGCCGCATCTCGACCCCGCTCCGCGTCCCCTTCAAGACAGCGCTGCGCACCGTGAGCAGCGTGGAGGACGTCATCGTTGAGCTGCACACCGACACTGGCGCGGTGGGCTACGGTGAGGCACCTCCCACCGGCGTCATCACCGGCGACACCACCGGTGCCATCATCGGCGCCATCCGCGACCACATCGCTCCGGCCATCCTGGGCCGAGACCTCGACGAGTTCGAGGATCTGACCGCCGCCGTGCAGAAGGCCCTCGTCCACAACACCAGCGCCAAGGCTGCCGTGGATATGGCCCTGTGGGACCTGCTGGGCCAGAAGTACAGCGCCCCGGTCTACCGGATGCTGGGCGGCGCGCGCAGCAATATCGTGACGGACATCACCATCAGCGTCAACCCGCCCGAGGAGATGGCCCGGGACGCCCGCACCGCCATCCAGCGCGGTTATGACTGCCTGAAGGTCAAGGTGGGCATCGACCCGGAGCTGGACGTGGCCCGTCTGGCCGCCGTCCGCGAGGCCGTGGGCAAGGACGTCAAGCTCCGCATCGACGCCAATCAGGCGTGGAATGCAAAGCAGGCTGTCCGCATCCTCGACCAGATGCAGGAGAAAGGCCTGGACATCGAGTTCGTCGAGCAGCCTGTCCCTGCGGCTGACCTCGAGGGGATGCAGTACGTCACCCGCCACGCCAGCGTGCCGGTGCTGGCCGATGAGAGCGTGTTCAGCCCGGCGGACGCCCTGCGCATCATGCAGACCGGCGCAGCCGACTTTGTGAACATCAAGCTGATGAAGTGCGGCGGCATCACCAATGCCCTCCGCATCGCCTCGGCGGCGGAGGTCTACGGCGTGGAGTGCATGATCGGCTGTATGCTGGAAGCCAAGATCTCGGTCAACGCAGCCGTGGAGCTGGCCTGCGCCAAGAAGATCATCACCAAAGTGGACCTGGACGGCCCGGTGCTCTGCAGCGAGGACCACATCCTCGGCGGCGCGGTCTTCGACGAGAAGAATATCACCGTTTCGGATGCACCCGGCATGGGCATCCAGGGTTTCGTCCCCGGCAAAGTGACCTATCTGGACGACTGAAAGATCAGAAAAAATAAATAAGAATGACTACCCCCCGGCAGACGAACTCTGCCGGGGGATTTTTCTGCCCTGAGCGGTGAAATATTTTAATTGTGTATTTCTATGACGCACACATAAGGCGGCGCGGAGGAAGGCTGAAAACGAAAAAATCTGCCGAAGCAGCCCGAAAAATTCACTGAAAACCTTTGACTTTTCTGCCGTGTGTGCTATAATAACAACTGTCTTTGAGTAAGAGACAGGAAAAGTGTGCGTCGAGGACGCACAAATACAGAGGAGTGTTTTATATGATGAATGGTGCAAAAGCCATTGTGAAGAAGTACAATGAGGTCAGCCTCATCCTTCGCATCGTCGTCGGTCTGGTCATCGGCGCGGTGCTGGCGCTTGCGGTGCCGGGTGCAGGCTGGGTCGGCGAGCTGGGCAGCCTGTTCGTCGGCGCACTGAAGGGCATCGCTCCGGTGCTGGTGTTCGTCATCGTGGCGAGCGCGCTGGCACAGGGCAGCTCCAAGCTGGACCGCCGCTTCGGTACGGTCATCTGGCTGTACATGCTCACCACCTTCCTTGCGGCTGCGATCGCTTCGATCACCAGCTTCATGTTCCCTGTGTCGGTCGTTCTGGCAGACGCTGCGCAGTCGGATGTGGTGCCGCAGGGTCTGGGCGAGGTGCTGGGCACCCTGCTCACCAACTTCGTCGCCAACCCTGTCAGCTCTCTGATGAGCGGCAACTACATCGGCATCCTGTTCTGGGCCTGCATGTTCGGCCTTGCCATGAAGAACATCGGCTCTGACACCACCAAGAAGTTCCTTGCCGACACTGCCGACGCTGTGTCGCAGGTGGTGCGCTGGATCATCAATCTGGCTCCCTTCGGCATCATGGGTCTGGTGTACACCAACGTGGCCGGTAACGGTTTGGCCATCTTTACCCAGTACGGCAAGCTGCTGGCTCTGCTGGTGGGTACCATGCTCTTCATGGCGTTCATCGTTTCGCCCTTTATCATGTTCCTCTATCTGCGCTGCAACCCGTATCCGCTGGTGTTCCGCTGCCTGAAGGAGTCCGGCCTGACCGCTTTCTTCACCCGCAGCTCTGCGGCCAACATCCCCGTCAACATGGCCCTGTGCGAGAAGCTGGGCCTCGATAAGGATATGTATTCCGTCTCCATCCCTCTGGGCGCTACCATCAATATGGATGGTGCGGCGATCACCATCACCATCATGACGCTGGCTGCGGCCAACACGCTGGGCATCCCCGTGACCCTGCCTGCCGCCATCGTCCTGAGCGCCATGTCCGCTCTGGGTGCCTGCGGCGCTTCCGGCGTGGCCGGCGGCTCTCTGCTGCTCATCCCCATGGCCTGCTCCCTGTTTGGCATCTCCAACGATGTGGCCATGCAGATGGTCGGTGTCGGCTTCATCATCGGCGTGATCCAGGACTCTGTGGAGACTGCGCTGAACTCTGCCGGCGACGTGGAGTTCGCCGCGACCGCCGAGTATCATCAGTGGCTCAAGCAGGGCAAGCCCAGATCGGAAGAGCACACGTCTGAACTCCAGTCACA
>OLCT01000211.1_pt1 | contig 13459 bp, 9 predicted proteins | sample 1607931 | NCBI WGS metagenome assembly OLCT01 (sample SAMN02674698, study PRJEB24791) | human gut metagenome, SKBSTL036 | isolation source: stool | host: Homo sapiens | place: USA
CATCACGGTCCCCTCGCTTTCGCAGGCGGCCTCGGTGTTTGCGGGGCAAAACCTCGGCGCACAGAGCTACAGCCGTCTGCGCAGGGGCGGCTGGCTGCTCCCGGCGGCCTCGGGGCTGCTTTCGCTGGCGGGCGGGCTGCTTATGGCGGCCTGCTGCCGCCCTCTGCTGCTGCTTTTTACGCAGGACGAGGCCGTGCTTGCCTTTGCCGTGCGCTATATCCGCGTTGTGCTGCCGTTCCAGTGGTGCTATGCAGCCTTCAACGCTATTATGAGCTTTGCCAACGGCATGGGCGAGATCCGCTATTCCACCATCGTCAACATCATTCTGCTGTGGGGTGTGCGTATCCCGGCGTACTTTGCAGTGCGCAGGCGGCTGACGAAAGAGCTTGCCGCAGCGCGGGTGGAGGATTGACCCTCGCCTACAGCTCCCCTTCGGGGGAGCTTTTGTTGTATTTACAAATCCCCCCAAAACCGCTATACTATATATAGTTGTGTCAAAACGAGGAGGCGGGACGATGGAGCAGGAGCTGGAACGGCTGGAAGGCACGGTAGAGGACATCATCTACCTGAACGAGGACAACGGCTACACCGTGTTCGAGGTGTCGGGCGGCGGTGTCGTCACCGTTGTGTGCGGCGTGGTGGGAGAGCTCCACGCCGGTGAAAGCGTCGTCTGCCGGGGCAGGTACGAAAACCACGCCACCTATGGCCGACAGTTCCACGCACAGGAGTGCGAGACGGATATGCCCAAAGACCTCGAGGCCGTCTACGCTTTCCTCGCCAGCCGGTCGCTGCCCTACATCGGCGCACGGACGGCGGATAAGATCATTGACAAATTCGGCGCGGCGGCGCTGGAAGTTATCGCCAACGACCCCGCCCAGCTCACCCTCATCCCGGGCATCTCGGCGGACAAGGCCGACCGCATCCAGCAGGAGTTCAAGCGGATGTTTGGAATGCGGGAGCTCATCGCCTATCTGGCTCAGTTCGAGATCAGCCCCCGCCGGGCGATGGAAGTCTTCCGCACCTTCGGGCCGGGGGCCATGCAGGCCATCCAGCAGAACCCCTACCTGCTCTGCGGGGAACCGCTGCAGCTGGACTTCCGCCACGCCGACAGCATCGCCCAGTATTACCAGATGGCAGGGGACTGCGCCCAGCGGCTGGAAGCCGCCCTTCTGCGCACCCTGCGCCACAACGCCGGCAACGGCCACACCTGTCTGCCCCGGGCGCAGCTGCTGGAAACAGCGTCGAACTTCATCCACCAGCCCCCCGAAAAGCTGGCGGCGGCGCTGGACAGCTGCATCCAGACCGGGAAACTGGCGGTGCGGATGTTCGACGGCACACCGTATATTTATCTGCCGGATCTGCTGGCTGCAGAGCAGGACATCGCCGACCGTCTGGCCATGCTGACCAGGCGCGGAAAGCAGACGGCCCGAAACCTCGACAAGAACATCCAGATTCTGGAACTGGCGCAGGGCTTTGCCTATGCGCCGCTCCAGAAGGAAGCCATCCGCAAGGCCATGACCGAGAACTGCCTTGTCCTCACCGGCGGCCCCGGCACCGGCAAGACCACCACGGTCAACGCCATCCTGCAGCTGCTGGAGAACGAGGCCGAACGGGTAGCCCTCTGCGCTCCCACAGGCCGCGCCGCCAAGCGTCTGAGCGAGCTGACGGGCCGGAAAGCCTCCACCATCCACCGCCTGCTGGAAGTGGACTACACCGGCGGCGTGGTCAGCTTCATCCACAACGACAAGAACCTGCTCAAGTGCGACGTCGTCATCCTCGACGAGATGAGTATGGTGGACGTCAAGCTGTTCCAGGCCCTCATTGCGGCACTGCGGTACAGCTGCCGTATTATTATGGTAGGCGACGCCGACCAGCTGCCCAGCGTCGGCCCGGGCAATATCCTCGGCGAGATCATCCGCTCCGGGCTGGTGCCGACGGTCTGCCTCAACGAGATATTCCGGCAGGCCGCTCAGAGCCTCATCGTGGAGAACGCCCACCACATCATCTCGGGCGAACCGCTGAAAAAGGGCGGAAAGACGGACGATTTCTTCTTCCTCGAAGCCGACGGCGACGCAGCCCAGAAGCTGGTCTGCGACCTTGTGATCACCCGTCTGCCCCGCAGCTACCAGTTTGACCCGGTGAAGGATATTCAGGTGCTCTGCCCCACGAAGCTCGGCCCCACCGGCACCCAGGCCCTCAACGCGGAGCTGCAGGCCATGCTCAACCCGCCAAAGAAGGGCAAGCCGGAGCTGCAGAGCGCGGCCCGGGTCTTCCGGGTGGGGGACAAAGTGATGCAGGTGCGCAATAACTACGAGATAACGTGGCAGCGCATCGGCGGGGAACAGGGTGTGGGTGCCTACAACGGCGACATCGGTATCGTGGAGTCCATCGACGTGCGCAGCCGCTCCATGGTGGTGCGGATGGATGACCGGCGGCTGGTCTACCCGGCGGAGAACCTCAACGAGCTGGAAATTGCGTATGCCATCACGGTACACAAAAGCCAGGGCAGCGAGTTCCCGGCGGTCATCCTCCCGGCGGCGCAGGTGCCGCCCCGCCTGTGCTACCGCAACCTCTTCTATACCGGCGTCACCCGCGGGAGGAAGCTCTGCATCGTGGTGGGCCGGCGGGATGTGGTGAACCGGATGATGTCCAACATCCGCCAGAACCTGCGCTACAGCGGCTTGGCCGCCCTGCTGGCCCAGGCTCTGCCCCCGGAGCAGGAGAACCTTTAAGGGTTTCTTTTTGGATACACCTGTGTTATACTATAATGTGTTTTGATGACCCGCGCCCGGAGATGGGCGATGGAAATAGAGAATGGGCAGCAGAGAAAGGAAATATCACGATTATGGCACAGAATGACATCGGTATCGATCTTGGTACGACGACCATCATCATCGCGCAGGAGGGGCAGGGCGTCGTGCTCAACCAGCCCAGCGTGGTGGCGGTGGATACCCGCAAGAACTGCGTGCTTGAGGCCGGCGACAAGGCCCTTGCAATGGTGGGCCGCACGCCCAACTACATCTCCGCCATCTTCCCGCTGAAGGATGGCGTCATCAGCGACCACACCATGACCCGGGAGCTCATCTGCCGCTTCGTCAATCAGGTCTACAGCTCCCACATGGTCAAGCCCCGTGTGGCCGTCTGTGTGCCTGCTGCCATCACCGGCATCGAGAGCGACGCTGTGGTGGAGGCCGTCATGGCCGCCGGTGCGCGTCAGGTCTACCTCATTGATGAGCCGATCGCCGCAGCTCTCGGCTCCGGCATCGACATCACCGTGCCGGATGGCCGAATGATCATCGACATCGGCGGCGGCACCACCGACATCGCCGTGCTGAGCCTCGGCGGCAAGGTCAAGGCCACCAGCGTCCGCGTGGCCGGCAACCACTACGACGAAGAGATCCTGAAGTTCGTGCGCAACAAGTTCAGCATCGCCATCGGCCAGCGCACCGCTGAGAACCTGAAAAAGAACGTGGCCTGCTGCCCCCAGAAGGCGGATTTCAACGAGACCATGGAGATCAAGGGCCGCAGCCTGCTCACCGGCCTGCCCGTGCGTGTCAATGTCTCCACCGCCGACCTCTACGAGCCGGTCATGCGCCTGAGCGAGCAGATCGGCACCGCCGCTCATCAGGTGCTGGAGAAGACTCCTCCGGAGCTGGCCGGCGACATCTACCGCAACGGCGTCGTCCTCACCGGCGGCGGCGCACAGCTCCACGGCCTGCCTGAGTACCTGAGCCAGGAGCTGAAGGTGGAAGTGACCGTCTCGCCTGACCCCGTCAACTGCGTCGCGCTGGGTACGGCCATGAGCCTGCGTCTGGGCGACAAGCTGGAGACCGGCTTCATGGACGCCACCCCCCGCATGGGCCGCCGCTGAGAGGGAAGCGCTGTTCACAGAACCGTGAAAAACAATATGATTTTTGTTCATAGTTGTTGAATCGACCCGGAAAATATTGTATAATATCTTCAAATCGCTTTTTGCCGCCCGCCCCCCGGGCGGCAAAGAAAAAAGTAAATAGGAGGAAGACCATGGATTTAGGTTATGATGTGATCGTTACCATAACCGGTATTGTGCTGGTGTTTCTGATCCTCGTCCTGCTGATGGCCATCATCACGCTGGAGGGCAAGATCTTTGACGCCATGAACGGCAAGAAGGCAGCTGCCAAGGCTGCTTCTGCTGCAAAACCGGCTGCTCCTGTGAAACAGGCCGCTGCGCCCGCTCCTGCAAAGGCTGCTGCCCCGCAGGTCGAGGCCGGCATCCCCGGCGACGTTGTGGCAGCCATCATGGCAGCCATCTACTCTATGGGCAACGGCAAGTATGTGCTGAAGGCAGTCCGCCGCGGCAAGAATGGCTGGGGCAAGGCTGGCGTCAACGACACCACCGCGCCCTTTTAACACAGGAGGAAAAACATGACTCAGTTTATTGAGACTCTGGTCGGTATTTTCCAGAGTTCCGGTTTTGCCAAGTTCGGTGAGCCGGGCGGCTGGCTGTACGCAGTGATGATCTGCGTGGGCTGCTTCCTGCTCTACCTCGCTATCGTCAAAGAGTTCGAGCCTCTGATCCTGCTGCCCATGGCTTTCGGCATGATCCTGGCCAACCTCCCCGGCAGCGGCGTCATCCATATGCAGTACTTTGTCGGTGACGGCCTCGAGCACCCGATGTGGGTCGAGATCCTGAACAACGGCGGTCTGGCCGATATGCTCTACATGGGCGTTAAGCTGGGCATCTACCCGCCGCTGATCTTCCTCGGCATCGGCACCATGACCGACTTCGCACCCCTGATCTCCAACCCCAAGAGCCTGCTGCTGGGCGCTGCCGCTCAGTTCGGCATCTTCGGCACTTACATGGGCGCTCGTCTGCTGGCCGCTACCGGTCTGGTGGACTTCACCCAGAAGCAGTCTGCCGCCATCTCCATCATCGGCGGCGCAGACGGCCCCACCGCTATCTACGTCACCTCCCGTCTGGCTCCTGAGCTGCTGGGCTCCATCGCCGTCGCGGCCTACAGCTACATGGCTCTGGTGCCCGTCATCCAGCCCCCCATCATGAAGGCCCTGACCTCCAAAAAGGAGCGTACCGTCGTGATGAAGCAGCTGCGCACCGTGACCAAGACCGAGAGGATCATCTTCCCCATCATGGTCACCATCATCGTCTCCCTCATCGTGCCGGATGCCGCCGTTCTGGTCGGTATGCTGATGCTGGGCAACCTGATGAAGGAGTGCGGCGTCGTGGACCGTATCCAGAAGACCGCCGGCAATGAGCTGATGAACATCATCACCATCTTCCTGGCTCTGTCTGTTGGCTGCACCACCTCTGCAAACACCTTCCTGAACAGCCGCACCCTGTTCATCATCGTGCTGGGCCTCATCGCCTTCTCCTTCGGCACCGCTGCCGGTGTTCTCTGCGGCAAGGTCATGTATATCCTGACCGGCGGTCAGGTCAACCCCCTGATCGGTTCCGCTGGCGTTTCCGCTGTGCCTATGGCTGCCCGTGTTTCTCAGAAGGTCGGCCAGAGCGAGAACCCCTCCAACTTCCTGCTGATGCACGCAATGGGCCCCAACGTGGCCGGTGTTATCGGCTCCGCCGTCGCTGCTGGTATCCTCATCAACATCTTCGGCTAAGCATTTCCTGAGATCCCCGCTCCATCGTGGTATTGACCGCGGTGGGGCGGTTTTTTGTTTGCATTGTTTTTATGTACAACTTTTTTGAAATGTGATATACTATATTTTAAGTGATATATCCAGAAATGATTGAAAAGAACAGGTGAAACAATGGCAACAGATCTCGCACAACAATTCTGCGCTTTGCGTGATACGTATATTGAAAAGCAGTTCGGACGCCTGAACGATATGCAGCGGGAGGCGGTGTTCACCACCAACGGCCCTCTGCTCATCCTCGCGGGTGCAGGCAGCGGAAAGACCACCGTGCTGGTCAACCGCATCGCCAACCTCATCCGCTTCGGCTCGGCCCACGGCTCCAGATGGACGCCCCGGGAGGTGACGGAGGACGATGTGAAAGCCCTGCGCACCGCCATCATGACCGGCACCGACGCCCCGTCGTGGCTGGACGGGATGCTGCGGAAGGACGCCGTCCGGAGCTGGAACGTCATGGCCATCACCTTTACCAACAAGGCCGCCGGTGAGCTGAAAGAGCGCCTACGCCGGATGCTGGGCGGGGAAGAGGGCGACGAGGTGTTCGCCTCCACCTTCCACTCGGCCTGCGTCCGCATTCTCCGCCGCTGGGCCGAGGAGATCGGCTACCCCCGCAGCTTTACCATCTACGACAGCGACGACTCCCAGCGTGTCATGAAGACTGTGTACAAAGAGCTGAGCGTGGACGACAAGTTCTTCCCGGTCAAAAGCGCCATCAACCAGATGAGCCGCTGGAAAGACCAGCTCATCAGTCCGGAAGAGGCCCTGAAGACCCCGGCCCGGGACACGAAGGGCGCTCTTGCGGCCAAGGTCTATGCCGCCTATGAAAAGAAGCTCAAGGAGGCCGGTGCTTTCGACTTCGACGACCTCATCTACCAGACGGTCATCCTGCTGTCGGAGCACGAGGACGTGCGGGAGTTCTACCAGAACAAGTACAAATATCTGCTGGTGGACGAGTATCAGGACACCAGTGTGGCTCAGTTCCGGCTCGTGAGCCTGCTCACCGGCCCGGAAAAGAACATCTGCGTCGTGGGCGACGACGACCAGAGCATCTACCGCTTCCGCGGCGCGACCATTGAGAACATCCTCAACTTCGAGCGCATCTATAAAGGCACCAGGACCATCCGACTCGAGCAGAATTACCGCTCTACGTCAAATATCCTGAATGCCGCCAACTGTGTCATCCAGCACAACACCGAGCGCAAGGGCAAGACCCTCTGGACGAAGAACGGCGAGGGCGACAAGGTGCAGGTCTATACCGCCGAGAACGAGCAGGACGAGGCCAGCCATATCGCGGACGTCATCGGCCAGCACCTCAAAGAGGGCGGACATCTGGCCGACCACGCCATTCTCTACCGGATGAACGCCCAGTCGGCCCCCATCGAAAGCTATTTCACCCGTGCGGGCATCCCGCATAAAATTGTGGGCGGCCAGCGCTTCAATGACCGCAAGGAAGTCAAGGACATCCACTCCTATATGTCCATCGTGGCGAACCCCCGGGACGATGTCCGACTCCGCCGTATCATCAACGAGCCTGCGCGCAAAATCGGTGCAACGACCATCGAAGTCATCGCGGATTTGGCGGCTCAGCAGGGCATCAGTATGCTGGATGTCATCTCCCATGCCGACCAGTACGCCAAGCTCAGCCGCGCCATCGCGCCGCTGTTCAAGTTCTGGGACATCTACCAGAAACTGCAGGAATCGCTGGAAACGAAGACGCTGGATGAGTTCGCCTCCGATGTCATCGAGATCACCGGCTACCGCTCCATGCTGGAAGCCGACGCCGCCAAGGGCCACGAGGATGCCGCTGACCGTCTGCAGAACCTCGGTCAGCTGGTCAACAACGTCAAGAGCTACTGCGACCAGCACGGCGAAGAGGCATCGCTGGAAGGCTATCTGGAGGACATCGCCCTTATCAGCGACATCGACAGCTACAACGAGAGCGCCGACCAGGTGGTGCTGCTGACCATCCACTCGGCCAAGGGCCTTGAGTTTCCCTATGTATTCCTCATTGGCATGGAAGAGGGGGTCTTCCCCAGTGAGATGAGCAAGTATTCCGAGGCTGACCTCGAGGAGGAGCGCCGCCTGGCCTATGTGGGTATCACCCGCGCCAAGAAGGAGCTTTACATCTCCAACAGCGTCACCCGGATGCTCTATGGCCGCACCCAGCGCAACGAGCCCAGCCGCTTTCTCCGGGAAATCGAGCCGGAGTACATCGAAGAGACCCGCAGCCCGGTGCTGGAACAGCGCTCCCGTCTGGGCGGCTGGGGCAGCGGTTACGGCAGCGATGCCGTGCCGGGTGGCGCGTCGGGCTACTCCGGCCCCTCCGGCTGGGGGCGTTCGGCCTCCGGTTACGGCTCGGGCTATGGCTCCGGCCGCAGCAGCTATCTGAATAAAGAATATAACGCACCAATGTCCAATAACCGAGGCTTTGGCTCCGATTACGCGGGCCGGGGAAGTGCTTCGTCGGGTCATGGCGGCTGCAGCTCCGGTTCGGGAAGCAGCGGCTTCGGCTCTGGCTATGGCCGTCCGGCAGCGCCCAAAGCGCCGGTCAGACCCGCAGGCGGCGGTGTGACCTCTTCGCCCCGTCCGGCAGCGGCATCCACCGGCCCCAAACACTATGAGCCGGGCGACATCGTGGAGCACAAGGTCTTCGGGCGCGGCAAGGTGCTGAAGGTCAAGCCCGCCGCCGGCGACCAGATCGTGGAGATCAGCTTCGAGAAGGTGGGCGTGAAGAAGACCATGGCCAACTTTGCGCCCCTTGTGAAGATAACGACGGAGGAATGAGAAAAATGATGACTGTCCGATTGATAGCACATACGCCGGAGCCGGAGAAGGTCGTGGCGGCTGCGGCAAAGCTCTGCTACTCCGACGCCCACATCACCGACCTGCTGGACGGGCTGGATGAGGAAAAGACTGCCCGCTTCCTGACCATGCTCAGCGATTTGGGCCACGCCAGCCCCATCGAGCACGCAAGCTTCACCTTCGGCATCGAGGGCGTCAGCCGTACCCTGCTGGCCCAGATCACCCGTCACCGCATCGCATCCTTCAGCGTCCAGAGTCAGCGGTACGTCCGTCTGGACGATTTCCGCTACGTCATCCCGCCCGAGATCGAGGCCATCCCCGAGGCAAAGGCGGCGTTCATCGAGAGCATGAACGAGGACGCCAGGCGCTACCTCGACCTCGTGCAGAAGCTGGAAGACGGCCACACCGCCCGCCTGATGGCCGAGGGTCTGCCCGAAAAGCAGGCCCGGGCCAAGGCTTCCAAGCAGGCCAACGAGGACGCCCGCTTCGTGCTGCCCAACGCCTGCGAGACCAAGATGGTGGTGACCATGAACGCCCGCAGTCTGCAGAACTTCTTCCACCTGCGCTGCTGCAATCGCGCCCAGTGGGAGATACGGCAGCTGGCCGAAGAGATGCTGCGGCTGGTCTACCCGGTGGCACCCCATATCTTCCGCACCGCCGGCCCGGCCTGCGTGTCCGGCCCCTGCCCGGAGGGCAAGATGTGCTGCGGCCGCACCGCCGAAGTCCGCGCCCAGTACGCCGCGCTGAAAGGGGAGAAGGCAGAATGAGCAAGGGCAGGCTTCTTGTCATCGAAGGGCTGGACGGCTCCGGCAAGGCCACCCAGGCAAAGCTGCTGGCCGCCCATCTGGCCGAGAGCGGCTGCAAAGTAATGGAGATCACGTTCCCGGACTACGAGAGCGATTCCAGTGCGCTGGTAAAGATGTACCTCTCCGGTCAGTTCGGCGAAAAGCCCGACGACGTCAACCCTTATGCGGCGTCCAGCTTCTATGCGGTGGACCGGTACGCCAGCTATAAGACCAAGTGGGGCAGCTTCTACGAGACGGGCGGCATCGTCATCGCCGACCGTTACACCACGTCGAACGCGGTGCATCAGTGCTCCAAGCTCCCGCCGGAGCAGTGGGACGATTTCCTCCGCTGGGCCTTTGACTACGAATACAGGCTGCTGGGCCTGCCCGCGCCGGACGCTGTGGTGTACTTACAGGTAGACCCCGCCGTGAGCCAAAAGCTCATGACCGGCCGCTACCACGGCGACGAGAGCAGGAAGGACGTCCACGAAAAGGACATTGAATATCTGGCCCGCAGCCGCCGTGCCGCCGAGTACTGTGCGGCGCATCTGGGCTGGGCCACCGTCCATTGCACGGAAAATGGAGCCATGCGCACCATCGAGGAGATTCAGGCCGAGGTGCGGGCGCTGGCGGAAAAAGAACTCGGATAACCGCGAAAATGGGAGGGATACTATCAATGTATCGTTTGATGCAGCCGTCGGATGAGGCGGCAGTCGTGGCACTGTGGCAGAAAGAACGCGGCGACAGCGCCGAGTTCATCAAGACTGCTCTGGAAAAGTTCGCCGGGGCGGAAAATATCTACGTCGCTGAGGAAAATGACGAGATAGCCGCTGCGGCGCTGGCGGTCCCCGTCACCCTCAAGGGACGCAGCGGCAGCTACCTCTACGGCCTCTGCGGGCAGGGAAGCCTGATTCTGGCAGGACTCGTGGACTATCTCTGTGCGCAGCAGAAGCTGCGGGGCGCGGGCTTCACCGTGGCCGTTCCGGTCGGACAGGAGCAGGCCGCGCTGCTGGAAAACAAGGGCTTCCAGAGGGCTTTTGCCCTCCGCTGCCTGCCCCGGGAGGTGTCTCGCAACCTGTGGAGTCAGGCAGAGTTCGACTCCGTGACGGCCCGCAAGCTCTGTGAGCTGCGGGAGCGCTTCTATCCCGATACCGTCCAGTTCCCGCCGGAGCAGATGGCCGTCGTGCTGACCGACCTCTACGCCCGGGGCGCGACCATCGTGTCCAATGAGAAGGGCTACGGCATCTACTTCCGCCGGGAGGATACCCTCTATTTTGTGGAGCTGATGGCCGAAGACGACCGCTCTGCCGAGGTACTGATGGAAGCGGCCCGGGAGAAGGAAGTCATCGTGGAGTGCGCCGTCATCACAGTGGGCGCGGCTCAGAATCTTTTCCTCGGCGAAGGCACCCGGCAGGACTACGGCATGATACGATTCGACGCGGAGCCTTTCGATGTGGAAGAAAGCTATATGCGGCTGATGATGGAAAGCTGAACGGAATGGTAAAGGAGTGTGTACATGGCACACGATGCAAAACATAAAAAAAGCAGAAAAGGCGGCGCAGCGAAAATGATCCTGATCGTGCTGCTGATCCTGATACTGGCGGCGGGCGGCTGTCTGCTGGCCATCCGAAAAGAGATCAACGGCAGTGCTTCCACTGGCGAGCCGGTGAGTGTGAGCATCCAGCAGGGCAGCGGCGTGGCAGCCATCGCCCAGAAGCTCAAGACGGCGGGCGTCATCAAGTACCCCCACGTCTTCCGCTGGTATGCAGGCAAGCAGGGCGCAGCAGGCAAGCTCCAATACGGCGAGTTCGACCTCGCCCCCGGCAGCTCCTACGACGACATCATCGAGGCACTCTCCGCCTACGCGAAGGCCGACAGCGTCCGGCTGACCTTCCCCGAGGGTACGACGGCCATCGCCATTGCGAAAAAAATGGAGGATGCCGGGCTGTGCAGCGCCGAGGACTTCCTCAAGGAGGCCAACACCGGCGACTTCAGCTCGTACCGGTTCTGGCAGTACGTCCCCGACGACAAGGACGCCCCGGACCGCTTCCTCAAGTGCGAGGGTTATCTTTTCCCGGATACCTACGATTTTCGGAAGGATGACACCGTCCATCATTACGTTGAGACGTTCTATTCTCACTTCGACAAGCAGATCACCGACGAGATGTATGCCGAGATGGAAAAGCAGGGGATGACCCTCTCCGAGGTGGTCACTCTGGCGTCCTTCGTGCAGGAGGAGGCCGGCAACGATCAGGACGATAATGTGGCGCAGGTGTTCCGCAACCGTCTGGCCGAGGGTTCGCCCTACCCCAAACTGCAGAGCAACACCTCCAGCCACGTCCAGAGCGACGCCGACAACAACTACCTCTGGAACTGGGTCGCGCCCTACTACGGCGGCTGGGACAGCATCCCGGAGAACATTCTGGAAGCCTACGACACCTACACCTGCACCGGCCTCTCCGCCGGCCCCATCTCCAACCCCGGCATCGCGGCCATCCGTGCGGCGCTTGCCCCGCAGCCCGACGAGGAGGCGAAGGACGCCTATTTCTTCGTCACCGACCTTGCTGGTCACTACTACTACGCCCGCACCTACGCAGACCACCAGAAAAACTGCGATGAGGCGGCTAAAGTTAATAAAAGTATGAAGTAAAAGAGGAATACCATGTTACAGATACCGGAACTTCTGGCCCCGGCAGGCGACCTCGAGCGCCTGCGGTATGCCATCAACTACGGCGCGGACGCCGTTTACTGCGCTCTGCCCGAGTTCGGGATGCGCTCTGCACCCACCAACTTCACCCCGGAGCAGCTGAGCGAGGGCGTCATCTATGCTCACGCCCGGGGCCGCAAGGTCTACCTGACCATGAACACCCTGCCCACCAACGAGGAGGCTGACCGTCTGCCTCAGGCCATCAAGGACGCTGCCGCCGCCGGTGTGGACGCCTTCATCGTGGCCGACCTCGGCGTGTTGGACGCCTGTAAGACCTTCGCGCCCGACATCGACGTCCATATGTCCACCCAGACCGGCATCACCAACTGGGCCGCTGCCCGCGCCGCCTACAATATGGGCGCGAAGCGGGTGGTGCTGGCCCGGGAGATGACCCTGCAGGACATCGCCACCCTCCGCGACAAGACCCCGCCGGAGCTGGAAATTGAGGCTTTCGTCCACGGCGCCATGTGCATGAGCGTCTCGGGTCGCTGCCTGCTCTCCAACTACATGGCAGGCCGCGACGCAAACCGCGGCCAGTGCGCCCAGCCCTGCCGCTGGAAGTACTATCTCAGCGAGGAGACCCGCCCGGGCCAGCTCTATGAGATCGGCGAGAACGAGAACGGCAGCTACATCCTCAACGCCAACGATATGTGTACCGCGCCCTTCCTCGACCTCATCTGCAACGCGGGCGTGGACAGCCTCAAGATCGAGGGCCGCGCCAAGACGTTCTACTACGTCGCCAGCGTGACGGCGGCCTACCGCCGCGCCCTCGACCAGTATCTGGCCGACCCGATGAACGAGAACTTCGAGCTGCCGGAAGAGGTTTTGGATGAGCTGACCCGCACCAGCCACCGCCACTATTCGCCCGGCTTCTACTTTGGCCGGGAGCAGGCCCGTCAGGCCACCGACAGCGCGACTTACATCCGCGAGTGGGAGTTTGTCGGTACGGTGGACGGCTGGGAGAACGGCGTCGCCAGCTGCCAGCAGCGGGGCAAGTGGAGCCTCGGCGACACGCTGGAAGTGCTCTGCCCGGATGGCCGCAGCATCCCGCTGGACCCCGAGTGGATCAAGAATGAGGCCGGTGAGCTGGTGGAGTCCACGCCCCACGCGATGGAGCGCTATACCATCCCCACCCCGGAGCTGCCGCCGATGAGCCTGCTGCGCCGGAAAGTCTGAAAAAACTGCGAATCCAGCGGATGTGTTAGAGCGATAGAAAAAGAGGGTCTGCTATGAGCAATGCGGTAAGCAGCAAGATAACCGGAAAAGAATATCCGCTTTCCAAGATATTCAGCTCGGATTTTGAGTATCACATTCCGGGCTATCAGAGACCTTATTCGTGGACAAAAGAAGAAACGGGACTTCTGTTTGATGATTTGTATAACTTTTTTCAAGAGGAAAAAAGTGACAATTATTTTTTGGGCAGCATTGTCCTGATCAAGGAAGAGCAAAAGCGTTATGCAGAGGTCATTGATGGCCAACAACGATTGACGACACTTTCTATTTTATTCTCTGCTATGGC
>OLCT01000223.1_pt1 | contig 12926 bp, 10 predicted proteins | sample 1607931 | NCBI WGS metagenome assembly OLCT01 (sample SAMN02674698, study PRJEB24791) | human gut metagenome, SKBSTL036 | isolation source: stool | host: Homo sapiens | place: USA
TGCGGTGCAGGGGCAGTACAGCCAGTTCAACGGTGCGCAGACCATCATCAGCAACCTGCATTATAACGATTCGGTCCAGAGTTACCAGAAAGACATCGGCGGCTTCCCAGCCAGCGTGCTGGGCAAGCTGTTCGGCATACAGGAGGTTGAACTTTTCGCATGAAGACGATAAAAACACTTTCCAGCCGCATTGCGGCACTGCTTCTTGTCGTGACCGTCGGCATCACGGCGCTGCCACCGGCGGCGGTTTCTATGGCGGCGGTCCCCGCGGCCCGAGAGGCCCGCGCGGGCCTCGGCCTCCCCGTGGAGGCGGTTTCGGCGGTATGGGCGGCCAGCTCCGGATTCGGCGGAGCTGGCCGCAGCGGCGGCGGCTTCGGCGGCATGGGCGGCGGCAGCAGCCACGGCGGCGGAGCCGGACGCGGACACTGATAGTATGACAAAAGGGAAGCCCCATCTGACGGTGGGGCTTCCCTTTTGTCTATTTGTTATTTGATGCAGCTCGAGCAGGGGCTGTATCCTGCGGCCACAGCTTCATCATAGCTCGAGAACAAAATCTGGTTCTTCTCTGCCGGGAGGTTGGCGCAGCTGGGCAGATGGAACTTTTTGCTGTTCACATTGCCGATGTAGGCCTGCTGGGCCGTGCTGGATGCTGCCGGGTCGGTGGGGTTCAGCTCAGCGTCGGTGGCGAAGTGTTCCGTTGCCACCGTGTAGTTCTGGCCGTCACTGGAAACGGTGATCGTCCCCAGCAGGTCGGTGCGGTAGACGTCCACACCGGCGTCCCGCAGGATGCTCAGGGTCTCCTCGTGGGGGTGGCCGTACTTGTTGTTGACGCCGCAGGAGATGATGCCCATCTCGGGCAGGACAGCGTTCAGGAAGACGTAGCTGGTGGAGGTGCTGGAGCCGTGGTGGCCCACCTGTAAAACATCCACCTTGAGGTTCGCGCCGCTGTTCACAAGGTCGCGCTCGGCGTCGGCCTCCATATCACCGGTGAGCAGGAAACTCGTCGCGCCGTAGTCGATGCGCAGGACGATGGAGGTATCGTTGGTGTCGTCGTACTGTGCCACCGGGCCAAGCATGGTCACAGTGGCGCTGCCCAGCGCCCACTGGGTGCCTGCGGCAGGTACTTCCACCTGTAGGTTCTGCTGCTGGGTGTACTTGACGAAATCCTTGAAGCACTTGGTGGAGGCTTCCGTCACGGGGCTGTAAACGTGGCAGGCCGGGAAATAGGCCAGCGCAGCGGCCAGACCGCCCACATGATCTTCGTGAGCATGGGAGCAGAAGACATACTCCAGCTGCTCGACCCCCTGGCTCTGCAAGTAGGAGACCACCAGACTGCCGTCGTCCACATTGCCGCCGTCGTAGAGCATGAACTGTCCGTCGCACTCCACCAGCACGCTCAGCGCCTGCCCCACGTCGATGAAGTGCATCTGGAAGGCGGCGTCCTGCCCGTCGGAAGGCGTCGTACCGGTCTGAGAAGCTGCCGGATTCGGCATGACGTCGCCGCTGCCTCCCGGGACGATGGAAGAGGTATCACAGCCCACGAGGCCCAGCGCAAGGGCTGCGGCCAGTACCAGCGCGGCGAGGCGGCTCATGAGCGTTTGAGCGGTCACTTTTTCTTTTTTGAAGTTTTCCACGATGTATTCTCTTTCTGTTGATTGCTTTTCGGTTTATGTGCAGGAGCCGAATGGGGCGCAAAACGTGCGCCGGGGCTGGGCTGCCGGCCCGCCGGGGCTGCGGAGCGGCTCTGCGGCTTGCCGCCCTTGCCTCTGGGCCGGACGGTGTAGGTGCCGTCGCCGTGGATGGTCACATCGGCGGCCTCGGCTCTGCGGGCCGAACGCTGGACTGCAATGCGGCCCTCAGCGGGAACCAGCAGGGGGATGAGGTCTTCGCGGTGGGTCATTTTCAGCGCCTTGATGACCTTTTCGGCGTTGCGGGGCTCATAATACTGGAGCAGGGCGCGCTGAAGCGCCTTGCCCTCAGCGGTCTTTTCCACAAACACCGGCTTCAAAGTGTAGGGGTCGAGGCCGGTGTAGAACATACAGGTGCTCACGGTGCCGGGCGTGGGATAAAAATCCTGCACCTGCTCGGGGCGCATATGGTTCTTGTAGAGGTATTCGGCCAGATAGACGGCATCCTTGAGGGTGCTGCCCGGGTGGCTGGACATGAGGTACGGCACGAGGTACTGCTTTTTGCCTGCCTTCCTGCTCAGCTCATAGAACTTATCCTTGAACTTGTTGAAGGTCTCGATGGGCGGCTTGCCCATGTAGGCGAGGGTGTTGGGGGCGCAGTGCTCCGGCGCGACTTTCAGCTGGCCGGAGACGTGGTACTCCACCAGCTCCTTAAAGAACGTGTCATCGGGGTCGGCCATCAGGTAATCGAAGCGGATGCCGCTGCGGATGAACACCTTCTTGACGCCGGGCAGCTCCCGGACGCGGCGGAGGATTTTCAGGTAATCGCTGTGGTCCACGATCATGTGGGAACAGGTGGTGGGGGCGAGGCAGTGCTTGCCGCCGTTGCACATACCCCGCAGCATCTGCTCGCGGCAGGATGGGAAACGGAAGTTGGCGGTGGGGCCGCCGATGTCGTGGATGTAGCCCTTGAAATCCGGCTCGTGGGTCATCCGCTCTGCTTCGGCCACGATGCTGTCGGCGCTGCGGCTGGTGACGCGTCGGCCCTGATGCAGCTGGATGGCGCAGAAATTGCAGCCGCCGAAGCAGCCGCGGTTCTGGATGATGGAGAACTGCACCTCGCGGATGGCAGGCACACCGCCCATGGCCTCGTAGATGGGGTGGTAGCGGCGGGTGTAAGGCAGGGCGTAGACCTTATCCAGCTCCCAGCGGACGAGGGGCTTTGCGGGGATGTTCTGCACGAGGTACTTCTCGCTCTGCTTCTGGACGATGATTTGGCCGCTGACGACGTCCTGATTGTCCATCTGGATGCGGCAGGCTTTCGCATAAGCCACCTTATCGGAGGCGACCTTCCTGAAGCCCGCGCACTCCACATACCGCTCGGGCAGGTGGTCGAAGTCGGTCAGGTAGCAGGTGCCGTCCACATCGGTGATGCTCTCCACCGGCTCCCCTGCCGCCAGACGGCGGGCAATTTCCACGGTCTGGTGTTCCCCCATGCCGAAGCTGATGATGTCCGCGCCAGAGTCCTCGGCGATGCTGGGCAGGACGGTGTCCAGCCAGTAGTCGTAGTGGGCAAAGCGGCGGAGCGATGCTTCCAGACCGCCCAGAATGACGGGCAGGTCAGGGTATGCCTGTTTGGCAAGTCTGGTGTAGACGGTGGCGCTGCGGTCGGGCCGTGCGCCACCCTTGCCGCCGGGCGAATACTCGTCCTCCGCGCGGGGGATCTTTGCGACGGAATAATGACTCACCATGCTGTCCACGTTGCCGCCGCCGATGAAGAAGCCGTACTTCGGCTTTCCGAACCGCTTGAAGTCCTCGCAGTCGGTGTAGCGGGGCTGAGCCAGCACGCCCACCTTGTAGCCCTCGGCTTCCAGCAGGCGGCTGATGATGGCGGTGCCAAAGCTGGGGTGGTCCACATAGGCGTCGCCGCCCACCACCACGAAGTCCAGCTGGTCCCACCCCCGGGCCTCCATGTCGGCCCGGCTGATGGGGAGAAATTCGGTGTAATGTTCCATAGTTATCCTTTTTCTTTCATGATGCCTGCCCTATACAGCAGAGCTCTATTGCTTCCGAAATCAATAATTTTATTCATCCGGCTGATTCATCTGCATTTCCAGCCACTGCTGGCGGCTGATGAGGACAGCGCGGGGCTTTGCGCCCTCGTAGGGGCCGATGATGCCCTTTTCTTCCATCTCGTCCATGATGCGGGCGGCGCGGGCATAACCCAGCTTGCAGCGGCGCTGCAGCAGGCTGGTGGACGCCTGACCGGCGTCGATGACCACCTCCACGGCCTGCTTGAGCATCGGGTCACTGCCGCCCTCCTCGTCGGAGTCGGCAGAGCTGCTGCCCTTTTTGCCGTCCTGGATGGCGTGTTTTTCCATGGCCTCTATCATGGCCTCGTCGTACTGGACGGTGGCGCTCTTCTTGATGAAGTCCAGCACACGGCTGATCTCCTCATCCCGCACAAAGGTACCCTGGATACGGGTGGGCTTGGGTGCGCCCACGGGCATGAAGAGCATATCGCCCATGCCCAGCAGCTTTTCGGCACCGGCACCGTCGAGGATGGTGCGGCTGTCCACCTGACTGGACACGGCGAAGGCGATGCGGCTGGGGATGTTAGCCTTGATGAGGCCGGTGATGACGTCTACGCTGGGGCGCTGGGTCGCCACGATGAGGTGCATACCGGCGGCACGGGCCTTCTGGGCGATGCGGCAGATGGAGTCCTCGACATCCTTGCCGACGACCATCATCAAATCGGCCAGCTCGTCGATGATGATGGCGATATAGGGCATCTTCTCGAGGTTCGGGTCCGCTGCCGCCAGCTTATTGAAGGACTTGATGTCGCGGACGTTGTTCTCCGCGAAGAGGTGGTAGCGGCGCTCCATCTCCTGCACTGCGCCGCCCAGTGCGCCGGCCGCCTTGCGGGGCTCGGTGACGACGGGCATCAGCAGGTGGGGGATGCCGTTGTACTCAGCCAGCTCGACGACCTTGGGGTCGATGAGCAGGAGCTTGACGTCCTCGGGGCTGGAGCGGAACAGCAGGCTCATGATGATGCTGTTGACACAGACCGATTTACCGCTGCCGGTGCTGCCCGCGATGAGCAGATGGGGCATCTTGCACAGGTCGGCCACCTGAGCCACACCGGCAATGTCCTTGCCCAGCGCAATGCCCATCGGCGAGGTCATCCGCAAAAAGCTCTGGCTCTCAAAGACGCTACGGATGTAGACCGGCGTTTTCTTATGGTTCGGCACCTCGATGCCCACGGCAGGCTTGCCGGGGATGGGAGCCTCCATGCGGACATCGGCCACCGCCAGGTTCAGGGCGATGTCGTCCGCCAGCGAAGTGATGCGGCTTATTTTGACGCCCGCCATGGGCTGGACTTCATACCGGGTGACCGACGGGCCGCGGGAAATATCCAGCACACGGGTGCGGACGCCGAAGCTTTCCAGCGTGTCCACCAGCTTCTGGGCGTTGGCTTTCAGCTCGTCTTCTGCGCCGGAGTCGCTTTCCTCCGGGGCGCGCTCGAACAGCTCGATGGACGGGTACTGATACTGGAAGCTCTCCTCCGTCTCCGCCTCTTCGGCGGGGGCGTTCGCGGCCTGCTCCTCGGAGACAGCAGGCTTTTCCATGGCGGCTGCCACCAGCGTGTTGAGGTCTTTTTCCTCCACCGGGTCGCTGGTGATGCTGATCCAGCCGTCCTCATCCGGCTCAGAGCGGAACGCCACCGCATTCTCGGCGCTGACCGGCTGCGGGGCCGGTTCCGGAGTCGGGGTCAAATCATAGAGCGGGATGCCGAAGGAGAGCGGCGGCTCAGGCGCAGGCTGCTGTTCCGGCTCTTCTGCCGGGGCAGCGGGCGTAACGGTGGGCGTCACCGTCGGCTCGGGCTGGGCCGTGAAGAAGTCCTCAGCGGCGGTATCCACAGCGTCCGGGACGATGGGCGTCACGGTGGCGCGGATGGGCGCACGGCGGAGCGGATCCATGCCGAAGGTGCCGCCGGGGCCGAGGATGATGGGCTCGATGGGCTCACTGCCGCCCTCGGTGACGGTGGTATGGTCAGGGCCTAAATCAATATCAAAGGGCGCACGAGGCCGGGACTTTTCCACCTGTACGGGGGCAGGCTCGGGCTGAGGCGGGGTCTGCGCTTCCGGTGCGGGCACAGGGGCAGGCTCTGCCTGTTCGCCGCCCTGCATCACCTGATGGCCCCAGTGGAAGACGCCAGCCAGCCAGCCGGGAGGCTGGATATGGAAGGCGGGCGCGGCAGGCTCTTCGCCGCCGCAGCAGTCCTCGCCTTCGCCCACTTCGTCTTCCGGCAGGTCGTCGTCATAGTCCTCATATTCCTCTGCCGCGGCCTCCTCGGCGGCGCGTTCTGCCAGACGCTCGGCCCGGCGGGCGGCATTCTGCTCATGGACGGCAAGGCCCTTTTCGTGGACGCTGCCGCCCACGTTGCAGAGCCACTGCCAGCACTCGGCGGGCGTAACATCAAAAATGTACAGGCTGGCGCAGGCCGCCAGCGCCGCCATGACCAGATTGGCGGCGGGTCTGCCGCAGAGCAGCAGGAGCGTCCCGCCCAGCACAGCGCCCAGCGCACCGCCCGAGAGCCATGCGCTCATCCCATTCTGATAACAGGCAGCGGTCATCTGCGCGGCGGTCTGGTCGGTGGGGATGTCAGAAAAGACGATGACCGTGCCGCTGGCGAAGATGAGCCCCAGCACCAGCTTTGCGATATGGGGCAGAAGGTCTTCGCCCCGGGTGTAGAGGATGGCCAGATAGCACAGTGCCGCACCCACCACGAAGCTTCCGCAGCCGAACACGCCGAACAGGACATCGTGCATCGTTCGCCAGGCCGAACTGCCCGGCACGAAAGCCAGCGCCATGAGCACCAGCCCCGCAAACAGGGTGATGAGCCCCGCGGGCATCCGGTCCTGTGTCCGGTTCTTGCGGCGCGAGGCTGTGCTGCGCCCGGAGGTCTTGCGTTTTCTCTTTGCCATGTTTCCTAAAACCCGTTCCTTATTTTATATCATGAAGCAGGGCGCGCTCAGGGCGGCTCTGTCGGTGACGATGGAAGAATTTCGATACTACTCGATTCTTTCATTGTACCACGGGAAAAGTCAAATGGCAATTTATTTCCCCTCGATTTCTCGGTAGAGCCATGCCAGCGCATCCGACAGCCCGCCCAGCTCGTCGATGAGCTTTTCCCGCACGGCTTTTCGGCCATCCAGCACGGTACCGACGTCCATGACCAGCTCGCCCGTGCGCATCATCAGCTCGGTGTACCGCTTCTCCGAGATGCCGCTGTGGGACGCCACGAAGCCGGTGATGCGCTCCTGCATCTGCTCGAACCAGCGCATGGTCTGGGGCACGCCCAATATCATGCCGGAATGGCGGACGGGGTGGACCGTCATGGTGGCGGTAGGCACGATGAAGCTCCGCTGGGCGCTGACGGCCAGCGGGATGCCGATGGAGTGGCCCCCGCCCAGCACCACCGCCGCACTGGGCTTGGAGATGCTGGCGATGAGCTCCGCCAGCGCAAGCCCCGCCTCCACATCCCCGCCCACGGTATTGAGCAGGACCAGCAGGCCCTCGATGGCGGGGTCCTCCTGCACGGCCACCAGCTGGGGGATGACATGCTCATATTTTGTGGTCTTCTGTCCCTGGGGCGCTTCCACATGGCCCTCCACCTGCCCGATGACAGTCAGGCAGTGGATGGCGTGAGCTCCCCGGGTGCGGTAAACGCTGCCCATATCCTCGATCTGCTCTTTTTCCAGCCGCTGCTGCTCCACGGGGATGTTCTTCTCTTCTTGTGACATTCTGCGCATCCTCCTTTTTGCTTCATTTCAGCTTGTCCGTCATTCCTGCCGGTTATACTTCGGCAAAGATTTCTTTGCTTTCTCAAAAAAATGTGCCAAATGGTTTGACATTCTGTCTTCGCGCTGTATACTTTATACTAGAGATAAGTTTGTCAAATATGTATCATTATTGTACAAGAAAGTACAAATCTTTTGCCGGAGCACCCTGCCGCTGCGCACCTCTCCCCGGCAATGCTGCGGATAAAAAGAAAGGAGACCCCCCTATGAACACTCCCGGCAAAGCTTCTCTGCCTGTCATCAAGCGCCTGCCCAAATACTATCGCTACCTGCGCACCCTGAAGAACGACGGCATCACCAGCATCTCATCCCGTGAGCTGGCCGCCCAGATGGGTACCACTGCCTCTCAGGTGCGGCAGGACTTCAACTGCATCGGCGACGTGAATGGCCGTCAGGGCATCGGCTACTCGGTGGAGAACCTGCTGAGCATCCTTGAGCAGCTGCTCTTTGGCAACGGCGACCTCCTGCCCACCATCCTTATCGGCTGCGGCCGTCTGGGCAAGGCTGTGAGCCGCTTCATCACCACCGACACCAACGGCTACAAGCTCATCGCCGCCTTCGACAACGCCTCCGACGAGGTGGGCAAAGAGATCAACGGCATCCAGATCTTACACAGCGACGAGCTGGAAGCTTTCTGCGCCGAGCACCACCCCGAGGTGGCTGTGCTCTGTCTGCCCCGCAGCGGCGCAGAGGAGATCAGCGGCCGTCTGGTGGCTCTGGGCATCCAGGGCTTCTGGAACTTCTCCCACTACGATCTGTCTGTCCCCTACCCCGACGTGGTGGTGGAGAACGTCCACCTCGGCGACAGCCTGATGAGCCTGGGCTACCGGCTGCGCAATCAGGACTGAGCAGATACGATCGATAATACAGGCCCTCTCCGTCAGGCTTTGGCTGAGAGGGTCCTTTCATGAGGAGACTTTTTCGATATGGCAAAGCTTTATTTCCGTTACGGCGCAATGAACAGCGGCAAGAGCACCGCGCTGATGCAGGTAGCCCACAACTACGAAGAGCAGGGGATGCGGGTGCTCATCCTCAAGCCGAAGGTGGACACCAAGGGCAGCGGCGACCTCGTGAGCCGTCTGGGCGTCCGCCGCCCTGCCGATCTGCTGGTGCCGCCGGACATGGACCTGGTGGAGGCCGTCCGGGCCGCCAGCAGCGAGGGCCGGCCTCTGGCCTGTGTGCTCTGTGACGAGAGCCAGTTCCTCACCGCAGAGCAGGCCGAGCAGCTGTTTATGGTGACGGTAGAGCTGAACATCCCCGTCATCTGCTACGGCCTGCGCTCCGACTTCTCCCTCAAGGGCTTCCCCGGCTCCACCCGGCTTCTGGAGCTGGCCCACACCATCGAGGAGATGAAGACCATCTGCACCTGCGGCCGCAAGGCCACCTGCAACTGCCGCAAGGTCAACGGCCGCTTCGTCTTTGAGGGCGAACAGGTAGCCATCGACCTTGAGAACGACGTCCAGTACGTCAGCATGTGTCCCCAGTGCTATTTCCGGGAGCGCAGCGCCTTCTACGCTGCCCGCCGGTGACTCTTTTTCCTGATTTTATGCCGTCCGCACGCCGGGCGGCATTTTTGTATCTTTTCTGCATCCGTGATATATCAGTCGCGCCCAAATTCGCGCGTTTTTTGCGCTATTGATATATCAGCTCGGGGCCTGAACTTTCTGTTATCGTCGCTTTTGATGTATACAACGCTCTTTCAACAAATTCTGCCATGGCTACAAAATTCTTGCAATTCAGGCCAATCTTCTCCTGTTGCATCCCAGTTTTCTATGCAAATCGTTGAAGTATACAAGTTGCACAGTTTTTCGGTCCAAGTTTATTCATTATGGCAATGACGTCAAAACCGGGCAAAAAATAAGCGCAATATTTGTACGTTTTCTGCCGCTATCACTACAATTTGCATCTTTCTTTTTTTTCTTGCCTTTGGTATCATATTTGTATACAACGGATGCTTTGCAGAGGCGTCCGTGCAAGCAGATGTTTTTTACATTAGGAGGAGAACGAAAATGAGCAAGGCAATTTCTCGTCGTGACTTTCTGAAGGTCTCTGGCGCTGTGGGTGCTGCCGGCCTGCTGGCCGCCTGCGGCGGCTCCAGCAACGCTGGTTCTACCGCCACTTCCACCGCTGCTTCTTCCGCAGCAGCTTCCGTGGCCGGCCTGTCTTCTGACCCCGTCACCCTGACCATGAGCTGGTGGGGCGGCGAGTCCCGTCACAACGCTTACCAGGAGGCCATCAAGGCTTTCTCTGCTGAGCACAGCACCATCACCGTCAACCCCACCTTCGCTGCATGGTCCGGCTGGGAGGACACCATGTCCACCAAGTTCGCAGGCGGCGTCGCTGAGGATGTCTGCCAGATCAACTGGAACTGGCTGTACAACTACTCCAAGAACGGCCAGACCTTCATCGACCTGAACAGCGTCTCCGAGTACCTGGACCTGACTCAGTGGGATGAGGCCAAGCTGGCTGCCTGCAACGTGGCAAACGCTCAGCAGTGCGTGCCTGTCTCCATGACCGGCCGTATCTTCTACTGGAACAAGACCACCTTCGACAAGGCCGGCATCTCCTTCCCCACCACTCTGGACGAGCTGATGGCTGCCGGCAAGACCTTCCAGGAGAAGCTGGGCGATGACTACTATCCCCTGCACCTGGGCGCATACGACCGTATGATCCTGATGGTGTTCTACCTCGAGAGCAAGTACGGCAAGGACTGGGCCGACCCCACCACCTCTACCCTGAACTACGATGCCGACCAGATCGCTGAGGGCATCGACTTCATCAAGAGCCTGGTCGAGGGCCACGTCATCATGAGCCTGCCCACCTACTACGGCTCCAACGGCGACAACGCCGCTCACCAGTCCACCGAGTGGATCACCGGCAAGCTGGCCGGCTGCTTCGAGTGGGACTCCTCCGCTACCAAGTACGCTGACGCTCTGGACGAGGAGAACAAGGCTGGCTTCACCGTCGGCGAGGAGATCAAGTTCGGCGATTACAACGGCGGCTTCTCCAAGGTCTCCATGGGTCTGGCCATCACCAAGACCTGCGAGCATCCCGCAGAGGCAGCTACCCTCATCAACTTCCTGCTGAACGAGACCGCAGGTGCCGAGATCATGGGCTCCGAGTGCGGCATCCCCGCCTCCAAGGCTGGTCTGGCTGCTGCTCAGAGCGCCGGCAAGATCAAGGAGCTGGTGGCTGAGGCAAACGGCAAGGTCATGGCCTTCGTTTCCAACCAGCTCGACCCCCTGTTCGAGTCCAACGACCTGAAGGCTACCGGCACCGGCATCTATCAGGAAGTGTTCGACACTCTGGATTACGACAATGCTTCCGGCGCTGACCTGGTCGATACCCTGCTGGACGGCATGGAGTCTGTCGGCTACACCGTCTAATTTCCGCCTCACGGACTTTTTGCGGCCCGCACACGCGCGGTGTTGACACGGGCCGCCCCGCATAAAGGAGTCTTGCAAGGGGCATCCCTTCCACCTACGGACGGATGCCCCTTTTTTGCAAGACGGTGATGACATTTTTTTGACAAAAATGTGTCCAAACGATTATGCGGCGTACGAGACATATCCTTATAAAAGGAGGATCCCCGGATGAAAGAAAGCAAAGCGCCCTCTCTCGGGCGTACCCCGGCCCAGAAGTTTTTTGACAAATGGCAGGGCCTGTTCTACCTGATCCCCTGGATCATCGGCTTCGTCGTCTTCAAGGCCATTCCGTTCGGCCAGTCTCTGTACTACAGCTTTACGGATATGGACTTCTTCAACGGCATCCATCAGTATGGCATCATGAACTATGTGGACGCCTTTACCACTCCCAAGATCACCAAGGCGCTCATCACCACCTTCAAGTACAGCTTCATCACTGTGCCTCTGAAGCTGGTCTTCGCACTGTTCATCGCCTACATCCTGAACTTCAAGATCGCCTGCGTGAACGTGTTCCGCACCGTCTACTACATTCCCTCCATCCTCGGCGGCTCTGTTGCGATCGCCGTGCTGTGGAAGGCCGTGTTCCGTGATGACGGTCTGGTCAACACCCTCATCCGCATGCTGACCTTCGGCCACTTCCAGGGTCCCTCCTGGCTGAGCGACCCCGGCTACGCACTGTGGATCATCTGCTTCCTGCGTATCTGGCAGTTCGGCTCCGCCATGGTGCTGTTCCTCGCCGCTCTGAAGGGCGTGCCGGCCGACCTGTACGAGGCCGCCACCATCGACGGCGCAGGCAAGTGGAAGCAGTTCTTCTCCATCACCGTCCCGATGATCACCCCCATCATCTTCTACAACCTGGTCACTCAGATCTGCCAGGCTTTCCAGGAGTTCAATGGCCCGTTCATCATCACCAACGGCGGTCCCCGCGGTTCCACCACCCTCATCTCCATTCTGGTCTACAACTACGCATTCAAGTCCAACCAGATGGGCATGGCTTCCGCACTGGCATGGATCATGTTCGTCATCGTCTGCATCCTGACGATCATCGCCTTCACCAGCCAGAAGAAGTGGGTCTACTACTCGGATGAAAGGTAAGGTGTGACAGTATGGGAATGAAAGCTTCTAACGCCATCGCGACGTTTTTCAAGTACTTCGTCCTGATCCTGGTGGGCCTCATCATGATCTATCCCCTGCTGTGGATGATCAGCGCCACCTTTAAGGACAACAGCGAGATCTTTGCAGGCATCGGCCTGTGGATCAAGAACCCCACTCTGGAGGGCTACAAGAACGCGCTGAACAACTTCGGCGGTTCCATCAACATCCTGCAGGCCATGCTGAACACTTACAGCTACGTCCTGCCCAAGGTCATCTGCACCGTGGTCTCCTCCTGCATTGCAGCTTACGGCTTTGGCCGCTTCGACTTCCCGGGCCGGAAGATCCTGTTCAGCATCATGCTGGCCACCCTGTTCCTGCCTCAGGTCGTCCTGAACGTGCCTCAGTTCCTGCTGTACACCAAGTTCGGCTGGGTCAACAGCCCGTTCTATCTGGCCATCTGGGTCCACTGCGCATTCGCAACTGAGACCTACTTCGTCTACCAGCTGGTGCAGTTCATGCGCAACGTCCCCCGCGACCTGGACGAGGCTGCCGCCATCGACGGCTGCTCCTCCTTCCAGACCCTGTACAAGGTCATCGTCCCGATGCTGATGCCCGCTCTGGTGTCCTGCGCACTGTTCCAGTTCATGTGGAGCTGCAACGACTTCATGGGTCCCCTGCTTTACGTCCAGACCCCTGCAAAGTACCCCATGTCCCTGTTCGTCAAGCTGTCCATGGACGGTGATACGGGCTTTGCCTGGAACCGTATTCTGGCCCTGTCCCTGATCTCTATCCTGCCGCAGCTCATCGTGTTCTTCTGCGCACAGGATCAGTTCGTCGAAGGTATCTCCGCCGGTGCTGTCAAGGGCTAAGCTGAAGCCCCCGCCGCTCGGATCATCCCGACAAACATGAATGCC
>OLCT01000235.1_pt1 | contig 12625 bp, 16 predicted proteins | sample 1607931 | NCBI WGS metagenome assembly OLCT01 (sample SAMN02674698, study PRJEB24791) | human gut metagenome, SKBSTL036 | isolation source: stool | host: Homo sapiens | place: USA
GAGATAAGTGTCATCTTCTGCATCAGCGGTCATTTCGCCAGGTTGCAGATCCTTCACCATCGCAAGACGCAGCCAGTCAGTGTCCGATAAAGGGTTCGCAAACGCATCGCCCTTGCCGGTATACATCCAGAACGTCGTTCCCGCACCTTTCGTTTTTGCCAGTGGATTTGGTGTGGTCATTACCACCTCCTTAATTCGTGTACGTGATCTGGTACGTGATTTCCGCCATCGCCCAGGTGGCCATCTCATTATCACGTTGATAGTTAAAACCGAGTGGGATCAGGGTGTCGATGAGTCCGGAAAGTGCTGGTACATCATTCAGGGCCGGGAAAATGGTGCTCTCCATCCACATATCCAGCTCTGAATCCGGTGCCTGTGCCCGGATGAAGACAGCAATATGCAGAACAGCCTGCCAGTCATCTTCATCCGTCATTTTTCCGGTGTACTGAGCATCACTCAGCCACACCGCCACGGCAGGCAGTTCCTGCGCATCAACAAATGCCGGAAGCCCGTCAAAAAACGTGGCGCTGTCTCCACACTGTTCCCGAAGGCGTGCCAGTACGACCTGGCGGATTTGTGTATGTCGGTTCATCGGGTCAGCCATAACCTCAGTTGTTGTTTCAGTGCATACCCCAGCTGTTTCGGCATTTCCGCAGCAATGATGCGGTCGCGGGCATCTTCAAATGCCTGTGTCAGCGGTCCGGACAGCGGGATTTTCACCACATCAATGGGGTAACGATTTTTGCCATCAATACGCCGCATCACATGCCAACGACCATTCGCCAGTTGCTGAATAAACGCATCCCGGAAAAGATATTTACCCACCTTCAGCACACTGCCACGGTACTGCAGTTTTCCACCACGCCGGGCCAGTCTGACCCGGGCTATCCCCAGCTTAATGGCAGGCAGATTGCCCCGGTTAACGCGGATCCTGGCCGTCATTTTTCCTGACGGACTGGCTTTAAACACCCGGACACGCTGACGTACCAGTTTCAGGGGGATCCCTTTCACCTGGTTATCTCCCGCAACGGTATTCCCGGCAACCTGCCGGGTGGTAACCGAGACCGCTTTCTGTGCCACACGGTTTATCGCCCATGCGCTGGCCTGTGGCACCATACGGGTATCAAGGCTGTTCAGATTGCGGATGGCATTCTCAAGCCCCTTCATCCCACACCTCTTTACTCAATAAAGATCATTGGCTTACCGTTAAAGCGTTCATGCCGTGTGACCGTCCATTGTTGTCCGTCATAAACAACGCGATCCCCGCGCCGTGGGCGGTATCCCGAAGAAAACACCACCAGAGAGACCGCAGGTCCGGACAGAGCATTCAGCTCTGCCAGTGTTTCTCCCGGGATCACAGTCATATCGACATCATTAATCGAGGCTGTCTTTCCCATCTTTCTAACCGTGATAGCATCCATACGCGCTGCCAGCCGGGAAAAGGGATCAGACATTGAGTTTTACCGGCACTTCTTCTGCACTGGTTCCGGCATCTGCCCAGACAACCCCGACCAGCGGATCAGAGCCGCTGTTAGTCAGCTGAACTTTTCCGGACTTCAGATAAACCTTCTTACCCGTTTTCATGTCATCCGTTTTCAGCTTAGGCAGCATAAACACACCTTCGGTCATGCCGTCGCCTGTTTCACCCTGTGGAATATCGGTCAGCGCCACCGCAAAAACATCGCCCACCTGCACCAGATCTCCGCTGCTGATGGCTGCACTGGCAACAATCGCCACCGTTTTTCCTTCTTCTACAAAATTCTTTGCCATAACTGTCTCCGCACAGCCCCGTTCAGGGGCTGATTTCAGGTACAAAAAAAGCCCTTACGGGCCATCAGAGTTGTTGTCTGCGACGTTTACGCCGTACATTTCACCAGACCGCGGTGATCAACTGGCGCGACACCGGCGTCAATACGCACTTTCGTTGTCACGCCATCCACACTGAAGCCCTCCATCTGATCAATATATGGCGTATCCACACCGTTGAGATAAGCCACTTCAATCGTATCGGAGCCTTTTGACGCAGCCAGGTAGAAGGTGGTCTGGCTGTTATCATCAAGACGAGGCTCTGCAATAACGGTCGCAAAATCTTTCACCGGGTTAATAATACCGGCGTTAATGTCAGCCCCCTTGACACTTGAGGAGCGAATGACCTGGTTAGCAACAGACTCCATCGCCGTCGGTACCAGTACGAACGCAGGACGAATATTCAGATGACGCTCCCCCTCTTTCTGAACGCGCATCAACTGGCGGGCTTTATCCAGCGATGCCACGTCCATTGCCGCGCTCTCCAGTACGTTTGCATGTTTCGCTTTATCGAACAGACTTACATTATCTGTGGAGATTTTCGGGTTAGACGTCAGAATGGTATAAACCAGATCGGCAATAGTGGATTTCGCCGCACGGCCCAGCTTCATCGGGACATCGGTCAGCATATTCAGATCATCATTGATAATGGCCTGACGGGTGATACTGAACAGCTCGCCATAGGTCGCCAGTGCAATAGTGGCCTGTTTATCTCCGGTGGTGACGTATTTATATTCTGCCCCTTCACGCACCTGACGCAGAGCACTGAAGCCCCCCATACCCACACGATGGGCAATTTTAAAATCAGACAACTGACCTTTCCGCGTCCACTGTTCATAGGTTTCAGGGGCATCTTCCCAGCCCTGCAGAATGGCTTTGTTCGCAACATCCAGCAGAATATTACCGAAGTCAGACGTACTGTGTGTGAACGCCGCACCGACCATCTGCATCGGGTTATAACTGGAAACACCAATACCACGTTCAGTTAGTGACATACGGGCATATTCACGCAGGGTCATCCCGTTGTAGACATTATCACGTTCGGTTTTTTCAAACCCGGCGCGCGCCATCAGCGCCTGGCGGATCCCGTCCCCCACAAAATTACCGTTACCGGCATAAATATGAGCCGGGGTATTTTTATTGGATGGCGTGGACTCGCGCCCCATCTCGTTCAACAGCTTTTCGCGGGCCTGCTCCAGCGAACATTCAGGATCGGCAAGACACTGAGCCTGCAACGACTGATAACGCCCGCCAAACATGGCAAACAGATCATTAATACCGTTTACACGCGCTTTTTGCTCTGCCAGGACCTGCGCACGGATGCTGTTTTCATCCACCACGGGTGCTGCTGCCTGCACTGGCGTCCGGGAGGCTGCAGGTCCATCATCCTGTACGCGTGGAGCACTGTTGCGTGGCGGAGTAATCATATTTCGAATGGATTCCGGCATCTTTTTAAATTCCTCTGTACGTTTTGACTGAATACATGCCATTGCCTTAACGGCTGGTGTCACCTGATCAGCAAATCCATGTGCCAGACATTCGGCACCGGACATCCAGGTCTCATCCGCCAGCATGGCAGCAATTTCATCGGTGGTTTTCCCGGTTTTCTGTGCATAAGCGGGTAACAGAACCGCCTCAACTTTATCGAGCAGGTCGGCATAGGTGCGCATGTCCTCCGCATCACCGCCCGTAAAGCCAAATGGTTTATGAATCATCATGAAGGTGTTTTCCGGCATAATGACCGGGTTTCCCACCATCGCAATGACCGACGCCATTGACGCCGCCACACCGTCGACATAAACGGTAATGGACGCACCATGTGTTTTCAGCGCATTAAAAATGGCGATGCCTTCAAAGACATCGCCACCCGGTGAATTAATATGGAGATTAATGTGGGTGATATCGCCCAGTGCATTCAGATCACTGATAAACTGCTTCGCTGTAACACCCCAGAAACCAATCTCGTCATAAATATAAATATCCGCGTCACTCTGGTGACCAGCCTGCATCCTGAACCAGGAATTATTCTTCGGACTGGTCGTCGGTGTGCTGCGGCTCCTGTCGTTTCGTTGCGGCACTGCTGCCTCCTTTATCACTGGCCGGATCGGTATCAAATACCAGATCCAGCTTGCGGTTTTCATCAATTTCGGCCTTGCGCCGACGTTTGACATCATCCGGATTACGACCACCAGCACGTACCCAGTCTGATTCTGTCGCCGCTCCACCACGAATCTGGATTTTCCAGGCCTCAGCCTCCTTAACAGGGTCAATCCACGGCATCACCGGTCCGGAATACACCGCGGTATACAGTGAAGAACGGTCAAGATCGCGGGGTAGCCTGATAACACCGGATGCCACAGCCTGTTTCAGCCAGGCACGATACATCGGGCGGGTGACGGCACCAATAAACCAGTCCTGCAGGATCAGGTAGCCATCAGTGGATTCAACCAGCTCCTGACGCTGGGCGCTGTAAGTGCCGTTATAGTTGCGCGCTGTACTGGAAAAACTCAGACGACTGCCCGCCGCCACGGCACGCAACTGACCATTACGAAAAGTTTCAAGGTTAGGATTGGGGCGATCCGACTTCACCATTCCGATTTCTTCGCCGGGTTTCAGATCATCGTAAATAATGCCTGGCTGAATGGTAAGCTCGCGTTCCTTATCCTTGCTGCCATTACCATCCGCTTCATAGCTCTGCCCGTCGCCTTTCCGGATGTACATCCCCAGAGCAGCGGCGATCCTTGCTGCAGTCAGCTCAGAATCTTCATACTCTTTCAGGGCACTGAGGCGGATCAGCACACCGGACAACAAAGACGTCCCGCGCATCTGGTGCAGACGGCGAACAAATTTAAGATGCAGCATTCGCTCTGCATCCACTTCTTTGGTTTCCATCTGCCGTCCGGATACAGGACGACTTTTATACACCAGATATTTTTCGGGACGCCCCCAGTCATCAACAAACACGCCCTGATTCAGCCTGTTGCTCTCATCACTGGTCATGGGAATAAAGTCTGGCTCGAGCGCCTCCAGCCAGAAATGAACACCGGCAGAAGGCGTCAGGCTGTTTATACGCCCGGAAACCATCTGGGCAAACACCTCACCATCGCGCAGCCAGGTACGCAGCATCAGACGTTCCAGCATCGGACGGGTAAACTGCCCGGTGACTTCCGGACTGACAGACCATTCACTCCATCGGGTGCGTATCTCCGCTGCCAGATCACGGGCAATGGCCCCATTGCGTAATACCGGATGTGGCTCGACAATAATCCCGTTTTTCCCCACCACCCGTTCTTCCAGCTTGTCAAATACACCAATGACCAGATCGTGGTTGTTATCAAGGTAACGGGCCTGCTCACGTAACGACACGGCCCCGTACTGGCTTAACTGGTCGGCAGTTCGGTTCTCCCGTCGGGCTTTGTGTGTCCGCGTCGTTTTTACTGCCTCATAAGCCTGGATCACCGCACGGGAACGCAGCCTTGCCGCTTTCCATCCTGGTGAAAAAACGCCAATCACATCATCAAGAATTGCCATCAGAACCTCGCCAGCCGGTACCCGGGATGCCCCCGTCGTCGTGTAATCAGAGCCGCAAGGCGGCGCTCCCACTCCTGCCGCCCCTGCCGGATCTCAGATAAGTTTTCCATGGTCATCTGCTGACCATTAAAAGTGACGGATTTTCCGTCCAGCACCGCCATTTCAGCTTCCGTATAACGCTGAATCATGGCTTCGATATCATTCTGGTTCATAACCATCCTCCAGAAGTCAGCCAGGGGTTAACATCGTCAGTTACTGTTTTCTTCCGTTTTTGTTTTTTAACAGGCGTGGATACCGGTTCCGGTGAGGATGACGGTTCGGTACTGTCCTGGACACACTCCAGCCAGGTTTCCCGGCTCGCCCACTCCGGTGCATCCGGCCAGCGGATCTTTTCGTATCCATGCAGAATGACCAGAGCCTCGGCATACACCATCAGGTCAAAAGCTTCGTTGGCACCGCGACCCGGCTTACTCCATTTCCCGTCACTGCTCCGCTCTTCATACGTCAGTTCGTCGTAAAACCAGCTCCCCAGCCAGTCAGGGAAATGCACATAGCCTGGACCTGGCGAGTCACGCCATAACGCGTTATTCACCCGGTCTTTCAGGGCATCCGTCTGAAGAAGCCAGAGCGGCACATCACCTGCGGCCTGCGCCCGGCGGCCCGTTCGTCCGGTGTTATCAGGGAATGTACGGCTGATCAGTTTTGCGCGCCGGATGCTGTCACCCTTAAACAGGTAAATACGTTTACCAAGGCCATCACGACGGCAACGACGCCAGAATTTATAGGCATTATCAGTGATCCCGTCTTCACCGCCGGAGTCCACCGCCATTGCCATCAGTCGCATTTGTTGAGAAGGATCGGAGGCCAGCGGCCAGCTTTTATGAAAAACATCCGTCAGCAGGACATCCCAGTCTTCCGGATAGCTGGCCGGATCAATTCGCTGGCTCTCCCCGTCGCAGTCACTGCGCAATGACTGCGTGATGTTGTAACGATCAATAATCCAGCGTTCGCCACGACTGCCATAGCCCGTTACCTGAACCACAAAACGGCGATGACGTCCCGCCTGCACATCCACTGTCGCCACAAGGAAATTAATGCCATCCGGCACACTGCGGGAAGGAACTGGCTCTGCCCGCTGCTCAAGCAGTTCACTTTTTCGTTGCTCCATGCTGGCACGAGGAAGATAAGGCAATCCCCAGTCGGTGTTGATAACCGCCCTGAGTGTTTCTTCGCTTCCTGTCGCTTCATACTCCTGTTCTGCAGTCAGTAATTTGTAAACCAGTTGCGCCCAGGTCTGATACGCAGCAGCTGGCCCTTCCATCCAGAAACTGGCGATACGGGAGCGGCGCGGTTCACCGGAAACGTTGCCGTTACGATCAATGACCTGACCTTCACGCAACCAGACTCCTGCACTATTGAGCTCACGCTTTTTCTCCGCAGTGATAATGCCGCTGCAGTGCGGGCAAAGTAGATACGCCGCCTCACTGGCTTTAAAGGGATCCGGTTCATTACGGTAGCCGTTCATGGCATCCATGGCTGGCTGAAAATATTCACCGCAGTGCGGACATGACCAGTACCAGCGGCGGCGGTCACCACGATTGTAAAGGGAAAGAATACCAGTCGTCGGTGGCGCTTCATGAGGCGACTTACGTCGCCATTTGCTGTCGCAGATGTCACGTCCCGGCGAGCTCTCCACCAGAGTCATCCCGGCGGACATAAATGTGGTGGTACGTTTTGAGGCCAGGGAGAAACCATCACCCTCGCTGTCGATATTCTCCGGAAAACGGTCGTAATCGGTTAAGGCGACAAACCGGTAATCCGACGACGACATAATGTTGACCGAGGGCCAACCAATTTTAAGGAACGAGCCATCCCTGAACGTCTTATCATGGACATTATTGTCGTTACGACGTGGACTCATTCTTTTCTTTACCGCCGCACTGCTTCTGAACGTTCTGTCGAGGCGCTTTTTAGAATGCTCGCGGGCCTTATCTTCGGTCATCTGCACAACGAGCATGTCCGAAGGATCGCAAACGATGGTATAGACAATCCATCCATCGATCAGACCAATGGTCTTCCCTGTTCGCGCAGGACCAACAAAAATCACCGCATCGTATTCACGCGATGCCAGGCAGTTCATGGGCTCAATGATGTAGGGTGTCAGTTCAGGATCCCATGGCACCGAGTTACCAGCCCCCTTAGGAACACGCATGAATTTTTTAACAGCCTCCGAAATCGGCATGCGACGTGGTGGGGAAAATCCTGCCGATATGTCCCTTCCCAAATTTCGGGCTGATGAAAAACCCATTATTCCTCCTAGAGACTCTCTCCTTCCTCATCAGGAATTAATTCAGCAGCACAAGCCTCGTAGGATTTTTCCTGAAGAGTGTATCGCAGGTCATCAATTGCCTGCTGTACAACGCCGACGGCCTGAGGAGTCAGGGCGCAATCGCGTTCAAGAACATCCGGAATTGTCTCCAGAACCTGGACGACAGCCTTTCTCATGGACGAATAGACGATGACTACTTCATCAACGGGGATGAGTTTTCGCTGCTCCTTTTCCAGCTTGATCCTTTCATTTTCAGACTGGTACCAGTCCTTTCTCTCTTTCGGCTCCATACGGGATGGATCATGAACAGAGTCTGCTGCCTCATGCTTCACACTAAACAGGGCTGGCCCGACATGCTGCAGGGCGTAAACGGGGTTCCCCCTGACAGTCGCAGCCACAGGAGTGTTGGCCGCGAGAAGCCGTTTTTTTACTGTGTCCCGGTGAAGCCCAAAGGCCTCAGCGATTTTAAAAACACTCCAGTAATAAGCATCACCGATCCCGCTCACATTTGACATAAGCAACTCCATCTGGCAGGTGAAAATCATGTTTATTTATATATTTCAATTAATTGTAAACTGGTCTAATGACAGGGAGAAAAAAATATTGTACAGGTGAAAAGATAAATAACTTTTAATTATCAATAAATTACCAAACATGCTGCCGCCGCCATGGAAATGCAAAAACTAGCCTTTTTCCGCGACGCTCCCGCCCCGTGGCAGGGGCCCCCACCGGGAGGACCCGACAGCCTGACAGCCGTGACGAGCATCTGATACAGCGCTTTACATAATGGCATAGGAATAATTCAGAAGGACATCACAGCATGCCCACACAAATTAGTGTGAGTGTCCTGTTTCTTCCTACGCACAGGACTGACGAGCATGAGGGGAAAATATGCGAACCATAAATGCCTCATCTTCAGCAATGCAGCCGGCATCCGAACAGGACGATATTGTAAATTCACCTAATAATAAACACGATAATGCAAACTACGCGTCATCGTATCACATGGAAGGTTTACCAATGGCTCAGGCTGCCATTTTTAAAGAAATATTCGATCAAGTGCGTAAAGATTTAAACTGTGAATTATTTTATTCTGAGCTAAAACGTCACAATGTCTCACTTTATATTTACTATTTAGCCACAGATAATATTCACATTGTGTTAGAAAACGACAACATAGTGTTAGTAAAAGGACTCAAAAAGGTTGTAAATGTTAAATTCTCCAGAAACAAACATCTTATAGAGACCTCCTATAATAAGTTGAAATCAAAAGAAATCACATTTCAACAATACAGGGAAAATCTTGCTAAAGCAGGAGTTTTCCGATGGGTTACAAATATCCAGGAACACCAAAGATATTACTATACCTTTGATAACTCATTACTATTTACTGAAAGCATCCAGAAAACTACACAAATCTTACCACGCTAAACCATAACGTCCGACTTCTCTCACTCCTGAGCCGGACTGCATTGGTTTAATAAAAACCATCAACAATTGTGATTTAGATATTCGGAACCATTCAAATATAACAAAACCCCGTAAAAACGAGGTTTATGGATAAATTTTATTATTGAATACATCAGATTAAATTAATCTTGACATCATAGCTTTCAAGACCCGTCATTTTTTCCCGTGCGGTAAACTGAATACTGGTAACTTCTTTCCCGGTCTTTTTCTTAAGTTCAATAATTTTTTTTGTTATATATTCAGAAATATCTGCTTCTGCTTTTGTTTTTAAGTCTTCAATATTCATCATTTCCTCTTTTAGTCTGTTATGACTTTCCAGTTACACTGGTAAGTCGATTATATGGTGCAAACGTGTAAAAGATAAGATGAAACATCGCAATAATCAACATACGATAGTCTAAATTTTACACAAACAAACAAAGAGAATTTTCCTGAATTATCAATGCAATAGCATCAAATCAACTCAAGAGCCTTATTGCTGCTTCCAGAATTTCTTCTGAAGTAACATGCCGATCCGCGGCTACATAAATGACTTTATGATCTCCGGTCAGAGATGGAAACCCTGCGGCCATTACAGTAAGGTGTGTTTTTTCACCATTTGGATATTCACGCAAGATGGTGTTAACTCCAGTCATCGCTGGCACTACCACTGCTGGTTCAGAGTTAAAAAAAACTATGATTTTTTTCATGATGTTACCGTAGTATGTGAGTATCCATCGAATAGACACCAAGCAAAAAAGCTCCCGAAGGAGCCTTCATTTTCACTTTTTTAAATCCAACGTCAGACGGCTGGCATTTAAGTATTGTGAAATATTATCAAATGTAATCATCATTGATTTACAAAAGATACATTTTGCCCCGAAAGGATTCATGTCAGAAACATCAAAAGATGATGTTCTATACTGGGAACCATGACAACACGGGCATCTAAAGTGAATATGGTTTGTAATATTGTCTACCTCAAAGCGCCACTACATGAACAGCGGCAGGACCTTTAGGACCGTTCTCAATACCAAATTCAACTTCCTGATTCTCAGTTAATGTTTTGAAATCGTTGCTCTGAATTGCTGAGAAATGGACAAACACATCTTTGCTGCCATCTTTCGGCGTGATGAAACCAAAACCTTTTTCAGGGTTAAACCATTTCACTAAACCAGTCATTTTGTTAGACATAATTATTACCTTTTGAAGAAATTAGCCCTTGGGCAGAATGGTCCGAAAAAAAATATCAGAGAGAAAAACCAACAAGGAAATCTCAAGAGGTACAAATAATAAAATTATAACAATGACTGCTTCAGATAAATTTGTAACAAACCAGAACACCATTAACGCATGATTAACCACCCATAGCAAGGATTACTTTTGTAAAGAAAAACACAGCAATGAAAGAATAGCTTTATTTATTAATAATAACGTGTCATTCTGATTAAGACCTTTTATCTTACCCTTAAGATTTCAGGAATTTTGGCTCATGGAAGAGTCCTTTTTATTTAAATTTTACATTCCGCGATGTAAATGTTCCGATTTAATATTACCCTACATTTGATGCTTTTTATCTCTTAAAGATTCATAGATCTGTTGACAAGTCACTCCTGCGATGTAGCGTTCGTCAGCAATTTCAGCATAAAGCTGAGCTTCTGCTGCAATATCTCCGAGCATGTTGGTGAGCATTCCTTCGGCGGTTTTGGTTGTTTTGCCTCTGACGGCAGCGGCAAGATCTGCGGTATGCTTCGCTGCGTCAAGGCGTATGGCATATTTTTTTGCTTCGGCACGCAACTGGTTAACACTATCAGACAGATAAGCAGCCCTGGCAGAAATTTCAGCAGATTTCTGTTGTGCATCTTTAACAGCCTCATCACGGGCTATAGTTCGCCCCTGTTCAATTATTCGAGCAGCAAATTGAGCATTTACCTCTTGTGATAATGCGGCAGCATCACGTTCCGCCCATTTTTTTTGCCATCCTCTGTCGCTCCAGACATTTCCGACGATAAATCCTGACAACACGAGAAAAATCACCATGAATATCTGATTCACTGTTCTATCCCCCAGCAGGTTAATGCGCTCTCCTGGTCACGACGAATAACCTGACCGTAACAGTTATTTGAACGAATGCGGCAATCGCGTCCGCCATCCTTAATCCACCAGCGAATCGCTTCGCATGCACCTTTACGATCACCAGCATTCAGCCGCTTATAAAACGTCGACGGGAAACACTTACCGGGGCCAATGTTATAGGGACAAAATGACGCGATACCCGCTTTTTGTGGTTCGGTCAGTGGTACTTTAATATTGCGCTCCACCCATGCCAGCGCCTTATCACGCTCAATGGCGTTGACCTGGTCGCATTTTTCCTTCGACAGTTTCATATTGGGAAAAACGGTTTTTCCATCCACCACTGTGGCACCCCGACAGATGGTCCATATGCCAGAACCATCGCGGTATGCCATTGTGTGGTTACCTTCTTTTTCGTCCAGAAACTGGTCAAGTATCTGAGGAGCAGATGCGCCAGCACCAATCAGCGCCAGAACGGCAGCCGACAGGCCGTATCTGATTTTTGTGTTCATATATATTTATGATGAGGACGCTCGTGCTTATTGGCAGGATTTTCAATCTTAAAGGAGTACTGATGCTGCAGATAAGACTCAACTTTTTCTGACAATTTTTCTGCTACTTCCAGGAAGACTTGCCGGACGCTCCTTCTGGCTGCTGCCTCATAAAACTCCAGCGCAGCTCCTTCAACACGGTCCATGGCGACATCCAGGCCAAAAATTTCACCGTCAAAGCGTTCTTTGTCCTGTAAGGCTACAGTTACCGTAACTTTATTCTCAAAATTACGGACTCCTTTCACAACCAGTTCATAGTCTTGAGTCATTGGATTACTCTCCTCTCGCAGCCTTACGCCTGTCTTCTTTAATCTTGAAATAAAGATTTGTCAGATACGTCAGCATGCCAAATACCAGACTACCCAATACACCTATTGCCGCCCACTGTGAGGGCGTGACTTTATCGAGCAACTGTAAAAACCAGTAGCCAGCACTGCCTGCAGAGGTGCTGTAGGCGATGCCCGTTGTTAACTTATCCATGGATTTCATAGCCTCACCTCCGCAGATAACGGATGGTGTACACGGTTTGGTTCGAAGAAGGAAAGAAGTTACATTAGCGTAAGGCCCGAACATCTATTCAAAAAGAAAAACGCCAGCAATTATTCTGGCGTAGCTAAAAATATCGTATAATCTTACACTTCAAAAAATAACTTTATAAAATGCCATCACATCATATCTTCTAAGAAAATCTTGATAAATATTGGTGCGGAGGCACACCAAAATATCCTCTAAAAACACTTACAAAATATGATGCATTGTCATACCCGCATATTCCCGCCACCTTGCCGACAGTATGGTTACTGTAGATCAATAATCTTTGCGCCATCATCATTCGTTCTTCAAGAATTAATTTACTAAACGATAATCCTTCGTCTTTTAATTTTCT
>OLCT01000250.1_pt1 | contig 12180 bp, 9 predicted proteins | sample 1607931 | NCBI WGS metagenome assembly OLCT01 (sample SAMN02674698, study PRJEB24791) | human gut metagenome, SKBSTL036 | isolation source: stool | host: Homo sapiens | place: USA
ACAAGCCAAAATTCCATTGCCGCAGGCAATCTGGAATGAATTTTGGCTAAGTTACAGTGAACGGAGTGAACAGTAACTTACTGTTCACTGATAATATATAAAAGACACCGCCGCATGGGCGATGTCTTTTGTTTTATTCATTGTCCGGTCTGGTGCCGAGAGTCAGCTCTACAGTATTTTCTTCATATTCCCCATTAGTGGCTCTTGCAATAACTGCCTCAATCTTCTCTCCCGATTTATAATACTGCAGTTTATCCAGCAGATCATCACCATCACTGACTTTCTGTCCGTCGAATTTTACGATGATGTCGCCTTTACAGATACCTGCCTCCTGTGCCGGAGAATCATCCTCCACACTTCTTACAAAGGCGCCTGTGGGCATATTATACATCTCAATTGCCTCTGTGGTCAGACTGGCAAGACTTACTCCCAGATATCCTTTTTTGCTACTGTCTACTTTCTCCCTAGTCTCACGATTCATCAGTTCTTCCAGAATAGGCTTTGCCTTGGAAATAGGAATGGCATATCCCATACCTTCTACGGCACTGTCTGCGTATTTTGCAGAATTGATGCCGATCAGCTCGCCTTTCATATTCAAAAGTGCACCACCACTGTTACCCGGATTGATCGCCGCATCCGTCTGGATCAGCCCTGTACTGTTCATTCCGTCATCTGTAGAAATCGTCCGGTTCAATGCACTTATCCAGCCTGATGTTACAGACTGACCATATCCAAGCGCATTACCGATTGCAACTACCTGCTGCCCTACTGCCAGATCATCCGAACTTCCTATCTGAGCAATCTTGATCTGATTTAAAGTGTCCTCAGGGATATCCGATTTCTTCACCGCAACTACTGCCAGATCATTATCAGCATCTGTACCCTTAATCTTGGCACTGACCGCATCCTCTACATTCAGATCTCCATTATCTCCCGCATTCACAGTCTCTGTCTCTGCATTTGCCACATCATCCCCGATAAAGCAGACACTCAGAGTTGTAGCTCCATCCACCACGTGATTATTCGTTGCGATCAGAAGCTCATCATCGTTATCTCCAACGATAATCCCTGAACCTGTTGACGCACTCTTATATTGGCGGGAACTATATCCGAAAAAGCTTGGTATTTCCTGAACACTGACAGTAGTGATCGCAACTACAGAAGGCATGGAAGCCTGAGCCACTGCTGCTACTGTTCCATTCTCAGAGTCAGACAGCACCTTATCGGCAGTGCTGTCATCTGATGCCGTTTCCTGAAGATCCACACTGTCTGTAGTTTTAATCTGCACCGAAGACTTACCTGTATTCAGGAATCTGTCTGCTGCAAAATTCGCCGCCTGAAATACAACTGCCGCCACCAGGCCAAAGATCACAGCCAGTGCGATTGTCGTCCCTGCTTTTTTCTGAAAAGAATTCTGATTTCTTCTGTGTCCAGAGGGACCGGATGGTTTCAAAACAGTTCCCTGTTCTTCATGGAACTGATAATGTTCATATCTGGGCTGTTGACCGGAATCATCTGTTTTTTCACCCAGGTTTCTTTCATCATTCATGTAATCTGCTCCCTTCTGTTCCTGTATTACTGTTTATCGGAACACTCCCCGAAATAAACAATGATCTGTAACTGTTTTATTTCTGCACAGTTACAGCAATTCTTCTCCTGAACTCTGGAATCAGTATATCAATTAATTGTGTTCAAAATGTGACAATTATCGTAAATTGGCGTGTCTTAAGGTTATCCGCTTACCTTTATTTTCTGTTCCAGTAATATGGACTCATGGTACATGCAAGAACAACTTTCCGGGGAAGTTTTCTGTATCTTTTCCCCAGGAAATATCCTGCATATTTCATTCCGCTCTGCCAGATCAGCTGAGGAATCAGCCAGAAGTGTCCCGTTCTTATCAGATAGCCCAGGCTTCTTTTTACCAGACGGATTCCCTCTCCCTCAGAAGGTACTCCTTCAAAAATCTCCGGATGCTCTGCCTGGGATACTCCCAGATCGAAGTTTCTGTGGAACTGCTGTCTTCCGGAATAATTATGGGAATGATATACTCTCGCATCTGCCGCATAGACAACTGAATAGCCTTTCTGAATCATTGTTCCGGCACAGATCATATCTTCATTGAAAATCGCCCGCTCTGTAAAACCGCCTGTTTTCAGATAAATCCCTTTATCATAGGCCGCACACACATTAGAACAGAAATAGGTCTTGATCCCGTACTTATCAATATCATCCAGTGACTTTACCGAGGACTGCTCCGGATAATTAAAAGAACGGGTATAACGTTCCAGAAAGCGACAGTCTGCCTTAGGCAATTGTCTTGCATAGGCTGCTCCTGCACCCGGATTTTCACTGACAGCACAGACAAGATTTCCAATTACTTTTCTGTCAGCAGGGAGAGCATCCTGTGTCATAAAGATCATAATATCTGCATTCGAAAGTTCTGCTGCCCTTCTTCTGGTTCCGCCATGATCAAAATCCTTCTGTTCCAGGTGATGAACCTCAAGGATCGGACATTTCTCCCATTCTCTGTTCCAGTACTGCTCTCCCGTATTCATAACCAGAATCCTGCGGGGACGATATTCCTGTTCTTCCAGTCTGTGCAGCAGTTCTCCAAATTCTCTGCCGGGACGATAGGCAGGAATGATTACATCAACTGTCACAGTGTCATTATATTTTTCCTTATGCGTCATCCTCAACACTCCTTATCTGAAAAGAGGACCATCCTTTCCAACAGATGGTCCTCTTTTCTATTATTTATATTTTTATAGCAGTTCCCTGTTACTGTTCTTCAGAACTTGCTCCGGAATCTGCTGCTGAATCATCACTGAATCCATCGTCGCCGCCTGTCTCATCTCCACCGGTGTCATCGCCGCCGCCGGTCTCATCTCCACCGGTGTCATCGCCGCCGTCGTAGTCTCCACCACCAGTGTCACTGCCGGTGTCATCGCCGCCATTATCATAACCGCCATCATAACCGCCGTTATCATAATCACTGTCATAATCGCCGCTGTTATCCGTACTGCCGGAGGTATTATCGCCGGACCATACAAAAGTGTCATTTGCATTTGTGGTATCAGTGTCCTGTGTCGTAGTCTTGGCTGCATCATCCAGCTTACTTTCTCCGCCGACGATCTCAAGTATCTTATTACTGCGGGCCACTACCTCAGAAGACGGAGTATAATCCTGATCATCATACAGGAACTTGTGAAGTTCAACTACATTGTTCTCAAGATCAGTAGGAACAATAATACTTCCCTTGATATTAGAGAATTTAAACTTCTGCGGGAATCCCGTACTGTCTGTAAATTTATATCCGATCAGAGTCGGAATAAGTCCCAGAATATCCTGTTTTGAAAGAGATGTTGTAACCATCGGGAATACATCATCCATAATCTTAAAGATAGAAGAAAGACCTGCTATCTTCGCCTTATCAAAGAGCATTCCAAGTACTCGTCTCTGACGCTCTGTACGTCCCATATCCAGACTTGCAGTATAACGGATACGGCAATAGGATGTCGCCTGTACACCGTTCAGATGATAAGTTCCTACAATGGCTTCCTCATCTTCCGGCTTTGGCTCCGGTTTCTCGATTGGAGTGTAATCTTTCCCTGTCAGCTTGGATGTTTCCACGCAATAGTTATTCATATGTTCAATTTCCGCATAAGATAACGGAATATCAAGACCGCCAAGATCATCTACCACTTCTACAAGTGCAGAAAAATCGGCCGTCGCATAATCGGAAATATCCAGATCCAGGTTTGTATTTAACATAGTGATCGCCTGTTCCGGACCACCCAGCGCATAGGCTGCATTTGCCTTCGTATAGGTATCATCTCCAACATTGAGAAGTGTATCTCTGTATACGGAAACCATACGCACTTCTTTTGTATCGTTGTTTACACTCACAATGATCATGGTATCACTGTTCTGTGCAGAATACTGGGAGCCTTCCCCTCTGGTATCAATACCAAACAGCACATAAGTCTTGTAGCCTGTCATCTTTGGTGCTTCCTGGTTTACGACTATTTTTTCCTTTTTCAGTTCCGGCTGCTCAATCTTATCCAGCCTGGAAGAAATCTGTCCATACACATACAGCCCGCCAATAAACAGCAGCAGTACAATGATTTCAAGCACAAACAGTACTTTTTTCTTTTTTCCTGGTTTAGCCATGCCTTTTTCCCCTTATCTTAATATGCATTTTTGTTTATAAATCCCTTGAAAAATGTAAGGAATATAATCTTGATATCCAGCCCTATGCTCCAGTTTTCAATGTAATAAAGGTCATATTCGATTCTTTTTCTTATGGATGTGTCTCCGCGGTAACCATTCACCTGAGCCCAGCCGGTAAGTCCCGGGCGAACCTGATGTTTCACCATATATCTCGGGATTTCTTCTCTGAATTTCTCTACAAAAAACGGCCGCTCCGGTCGTGGTCCCACAAGACTCATGTTACCCTTCAGTATGTTGAAAAGCTGTGGCAGTTCATCAATACTGGTGTGACGCATAAACTTTCCGATGGGTGTTACTCTTGGGTCATTCTTTACTGTCCATGCCTTCTTCTCTTCCAATTCCGGCTGTACTTCCATGGAACGGAACTTGTACATCCGAAAAGTCTGGTTATGAAGTCCAACCCTCTCCTGTTTATAGATCAGTGGTCCCGGTGATGTCAGCTTAATGATAACACACATTAACAGCATCAGCGGTGAGGTTACTATGATTCCAACAATAGATCCTGCAATGTCCATCGCCCGCTTGACCAGTGCATTGAATGTATTGTTCAACGGTACATAACGGATATTGATAACCGGAAGTCCCAGTATGTCTTCTGTATATGGTTTTGTCGGAATGATCTTATTATAATCCGGGATAAACTTGGTGTGTACTCCGGATTTTTCACACAGTGCTACAATCTCTTCCAGGCGGTAATATTCACTTAAGCCCAGAGTGATCGCTATTTCATCCAGCCGGTTCTCCGGAAGTATTATATTCAGATTGGCAATCCTTCCAAGAACTTTGATTCCCTTGTACTCTGTTCCTGCCGGAACATTGTCATCCAGTATTCCGCGGATCACATATCCCCACTGAGGATTGGCAAGAACTCTGTCAATGTATTCCTCTGCTGCGCGGCTGTATCCCACACAGATCATCTGTTTCTGATTCAGTCCCTTCTCTCTCATATTTCTCAGAAGAGCGAAAATCAACATTCGGGCACACCACTGAAGCACAATATTGATCACATAAAACATAATATAAGTAGAACGGGAAAAATCGCTCTCATCTATCATGTAAAATGTAAACATCAGAATAAGGAGCCCAAGCGAGTTGGCCTTTACAATATTAGCCAATACAAGCCGACGCCCCTGCATCCGCATGGGAGTATACAATGTGAAAGCCTGATACAACAACAGATAAACCGGTACAATAAAAACCAGCATCAGCATATACTGCTGAAAGCTTCTGGTTCTGACTGCTGTTGCTGCCATAGGACCAACAAAACGGATCAGCCATGCCAGAAAATATGACAGTACCAGTACAATTGCATCAATGATCATATGGAGACGACTGAAATTCTTTTCATTGTCCTTTAGCAATCTTTTGTCACCTCATTTTTTTATCGTTTCTATATTATAATAGTTGTTTTATAAAAGCAATAAAAATTTATCTTTCTTTCTTATCATCCGCACAAACGCCTGAAGATATTCACCCACAATTCAACTTGAATCCTAAAATAGTTTGACAGATTTTGAAATTTAAAAGGTATTTTATGATTTTTTTTACTGATCTGGAATCCATTCTTAATTCCCGCAATATACTCTCTTCCGAATCCTTCCAGCGTAAAAAACAGAATTTTGATTCCAAATCCTGCAACAAGAAACGGAAGATTGATAATAATCTGTAACACCGGCATATTTTTGTATATCAGATAAATATTATTTCTGGAAGAATACCGGATCTTGAACTGATTATATCTGGATCCGCTGGTACCGCTTCCCACATGGTATACCATGGCATCAGGTGCATACCAGTTTTCATATCCGTAGATCCTGGCCCGGTATCCCACGTCCATGTCCTCCAGATATGCAAAATGTTCTTCGTCAAAATATCCCAGCTCATCAAAGATCTTCTTTCTGTAAATAGCAGCTCCTGCGCAGGAAGCAAAAATCTTCTCTTCCTTTTCATAGGTATGGATATCTTTCCCTTTACCTCTCGCATAAGCCCATCCAAGTGCGCAGTAATAGTTTCCTGCGTCATCCAGCCTGTCCCTGTCATGAAACTGAATCATTCTGGCAGCACAGGAAAAAGCTTTGGGATGCCTTTTGATGGCTGACAGCATTTCTTCTATAAAATTCTCCGTTACTTCAATATCATTGTTTAAAAGCAGTACATAAGGTGAGCGTGATGCTCTGATCCCTTCATTGACCGCTTTACAGAATCCGAAATTCTCCGGCAGTTCGATCAGATGGACCCATGGATACCTTGCAGCAACAAAAGCACAGCTTCCGTCATTGGATCCATTATCCACAAGAATTACATCAAAATTGCTTACAGTCTGACACTCCAGACCTGCAAGTACGCCATCCAGATAAGCCATCCCATTAAAATTCGGAATGATCACTGATACTTCCTGCATGATTTCCTCCCTGTCTTCTCTTTTTTCTGTCCTGCTTCTGTCTCCATTCCCGGGATTGGCTTCAGAGAATAATTCCATTTGGTAAGAGACAGGTTTTTGTTATAACAGGGATCTCCGTTTTTGAGAATGTCTATCCAGTGACATCGCATATATTCAATCTCCGTCTGAAAACGGCGCACTTTCTCCTTGCTGTCTTCAGCTCCTCTGGTCTTTGATTCCATATGATAAAGCTTCGCATAGGGATCATATACGATCAGATAGCCGTTTTTTCTTACTTTCAGGCAAAGATCCACATCATTAAATGCCACAGCCAGTTCTTCTGTAAATCCTCCTGCCTGCTCAAAAACCTCTTTCTTCATCAACAGACAGGCGGCAGTCACTGCACTCATATCCTGAAGAAGGGATGCCTTATGCAGATAACCGGTACGGTCCGCAGGCATATCTACGAACATATGCCCCGCAATACCGCCCATTCCGATCACACATCCTGCATGCTGGATCGTATTATCCGGATAAATGAGCTTTGCTCCGACACCGCCCACTTCCGGACGCTGACACACTCCAAGCATTTCTTCCAGCCAGTCCGGATTGATGGATTTTACATCATTATTCAGGAAAAGCAGATATTCTCCCTTTGCATGTGCCGCAGCAAAGTTATTGATGGCAGAATAATTAAATTCTTTTCCCCATCTCAAAAGATGGATCTTCCGGTTTCCGGAAAGCTCTTTATAATATCGGAAAATCTCATCAGTGGTACTGTTATTCTCCACGATTATGATTTCAAAATTCTGATAACCGGTATTCTTCTCCAGCATTTCCAGACAGGTCTGAAGAGTCTCTTTCTCGTCTTTGTTTGGTATGATAACAGACACCAGAGGTTTTCCCTGCACCGGATATTTCACCCGGTAAAAGCCCAGATCCTGTGTATGGCTTACCTCGCCTTTTGTACCTGTTCTCTCAAGATGAGCTTCTATTGCTCTCTTGCCGGCTTCAAATGCGTACATTTTACTGGCAGGATTATCTGCAGTGGAGGCTTTGTGTGTTCTCCAGTGATACAGGATTTCCGGAACATGTAAAACCTCTCCGGCATTCTCCGTACAGCGGAAGATAAAATCGTAATCCTGGGCTCCGTCGAATTCTTTTCGGAAACCTCCGGCCTTTTCTACAATACTCTTTCGCACTACAAAAAAGTGGCAGATATAATTATTGGAACGCAGGAGATCCAGATTAAAATCCGGTTTCAGATGTGGCTGAAAATGCTCGTCCAGTTCTGTTGTAACCTTATCCTCGTCTGTATAAAGCGCATCTGCCTGCGGATGATCCTGCAGTATTTTCACGATCTCATATAATGCATTGGGTGCCAGCAGGTCATCATGGTCAAGAAGCCCCACAAATTCACCTTTTGCCATTGCAAACGCGCGGTTTGTGTTCTCTGCAATGCCAAGGTTCTCTTTGAGATTGCAGAATCTCACCCGGGAATCTCCGGCTGAATATTCTGCCAGTACTTTCTGCATCTCCTCATTGTCAGGACTTGCATTTACGATACACAGCTCCCAGTTTGAATAAGTCTGAACGATCAGTGATTCTATCATCTGTCTCAAAAACTCTACAGGTGTCTGATAAGCCGGAACTGCAATGCTGATCAGCGGTGAATAATCAAATTTCTGTTTCCTCTGTGTTTCCAGTGTTTCCTCCGTCGGAATGTAAGCTCGGTACCATGGACCATATGGTACTTCTTCCGGTTCAAAACGTTCATGCAGCCTGATCCAGAATTCCTTTGGTCCATAATGCTTCATGTAGCGGAACCCTTTCCGGATCGTATAGGGGGAAAGCTTCCTGAACATTTTCGTCCACTGGATTTTTCCTCCTGCAGATGGTTTTTTACTCATATGATAACCTCGATTTTTACTATGATTTTTTATTTTAACATTGTATGATATTTTTTGCAAGAAAGGAGAGAAATGTGTTATACTGTTATTGTTTTTATGGTTACTGTTCACTTACAATGAACAGTAACTTTTCAATATTTTTATACACAGGAGTATTATATACCATGATGATAAAGAAAAAAAGAATCACTGCAGCCCTGATGGCTCTGGGACTTGGTGCTGTCACCATGTTTTCACAGTTTCCGGTATCTGCTGCTGAAGAAACAGCTCAGAATACAGACGCCGCCGCACAGACAGCAGATCCGTCTGTCGTAGTCACCAACGGTATCGACGGATGGCCCCAGGCTTCCGATATTTCGTCTGCCGCAGCAATTGTGATGGAAACTTCCACTAACACAGTCCTGTATTCCAAAAATGCAGATCAGCCCCTTTACCCTGCAAGCGCAGTCAAGATCATGACCTGCCTGGTTGCTCTTGAGAACAGTAGTCTGGATGAACAGGTAACCATGACTGCAACCGGTGTTTCCGGTGTTACTGACGGAGGAGCCAATATTTCCTCACAGTTAGATGAGGTTTTCACCATGGAAGAATGTTTATATGCCATCATGGTTGCCTCTGCCAATGATATCGCACTGCAGGTAGCTGAACATGTGGGAGGTTCTGTGGATGCTTTTGTACAGATAATGAATACCCGGGCACAGGAACTTGGCTGCACCAATACTGTCTTTACCAATCCTACCGGTCTTCCTGATGAGAACCAGCATATCACCGCCCATGATATGGCTCTGATCATGGAAGCAGCTATGGCAAATGACACTTTCCGCACCATTGCAGCAACTACTTCCTATACACTTCCGGCAACAAATGTTTCCGGCGGTGAACGTGTACTTACAAACAATTTTACCATGATAAACAGCACCAGCGACGGTTATTATAAACCCTGTATCGGCGGTAAGGAAGGGTACACAGAAGCTTCCGGAAGTACCCTGGTATGTGAAGCTTCCAAAAATAACATGAAGCTGGTATGCATTGTATTAAATGGCGCATCCGGTGTTACCGATAATGAAGCGATCGCGCTTCTCAATTATGGTTTTGACAATTTTGCACCCCTTACCATCGCAGACGATGATTTTAACCGTCTTTCCGGTGGTACAGTCATTGCACCAAACGGTGCCACAGAAGATAATCTGACCACAGAAGATACTTCTTCTGACGGACAGATCACACGCCAGTATTACTTTGGAGGAACTCCTGTAGGAACTGCTATTCTGGAAGACGCAGAGCAGCAGACAAATGATGCCGCAGTAACCGGTCAGAAGAATATGGAGGCAGCACAGGCATATTCTGCTTCCCATACAACTGCTCCTTATTATATCATCGGGGCGATCGGGGCAGCATTCCTGCTGTTTTTCCTGTTCCTGATGATCAAAGTGATCAAATCCTGAAGCCTGCTTCTGAATACCAGACAGTAACCATTTCTTTGATAGATAAAATAGATAAATTTAAGGGACTTCCGCAAAAGCTTTTCATGCGGCAGTCCCTTTATTTCTTTTAAGGCAAGATTAAAAATGCCCAGCAGGCAAATGGCGAAATCACCAGCAGTACAGTCAGTACTCTGTATATCAGACTCCGCACCTTTTCATTTTTCACTGTTTTTGTCAGAATATTATTCCAGCCCAGCGTAACAAAGTACATCAGAGGATATAATGCAGGCATAAGATATCTTCCCTGTGGCTGATTATCACTGTAATAAACATAATACAGAAACAGAAATACCGGAATCATAATCAGAAATACCATCATCAAATGGAAAATACCTTCTTTATTCCACTCTCGGGATATCACCTTTGTTTTAATCTTCCATCTGTCATTTCCAACTGCTTTCCGCTGTGCAACATACATTTTTTTTCTCAGATCAAATGTCTCTTTTACAAAAAATACACTGATGATCCCAACAGCAAAGAACAGCATATACAGTTTGCTGACCGTATATGGCATATAAATTTCCATCTGTCCAAAAGTACCGATGAAACTTACACACACTGTCAGAATCCAGTTATGATACCAGCCCGGATCCTGATAAAGGATAATATCTTTCCAGTTCCATCCCAGCTTTGCAGGCGTCGGATACAGTGAAGGTCTGTAATCCTTCTGAGCATATTTTTCCGCACATTCCGCACAGGATTTCCTTCCCAGGAAATCTCCGTTATACAAAACTGCGTTACGGATGAACCACCAGCCGCAGAGAACTAAAGTAACTGCTGCGATCACTGCTCCTCTGCTGAAAAGGAAACGAACTCTCTGTGAAAAAGCTTCTTCTCTGCAGAGTAATACCGTAAAACAGAAGAAGAAAAAACTGCAGAGTATCCAACCGTATGCATTATAATAAGACAATGCACATACGGCCATTCCCACTGCAAGGAGTATACAGTTTTTCCATGTCCAGTCTTCTCTCAGATAAGAGCCCCATGCATACAAGATCATGGCTGCTGCCAGCAGTGCCAGTGAGTCTGTATTCACATAAGTTCCCATAAAGATTGCCTGCGGCATAAATCCTGCCAGTGCTGCAAACAGCCATCTAACTTCTCTGGAATATTTTTCTTTCGGAAACAGTTTGCCCGAAGCTTTTACAACAAAATACACTGCACCTGTGACAAACAGTACATCTGCCATACGTGCAATTTTGAACATGGAGTATCCCGGATCTGCAAAAAGCCGGGATATTCTCATAAATAATGCAGACACCATATAAGATACAACCGGATAATATGCATAGGAAATTCCCCACACTTTATTCCTGACAGCCGGATCATCTCCCCCCGGAAGAGCTCCATGATGTTTATAAATGTAATCTGCAACATAATATCTCATCTGTTCATCCGGCCCTGAATTAAAAGGCTGTGTCATCGCCCAGGTTGTCAGCAGGATAAACGCCAGAAATACAAAAATGAAAATTTCTGTTTTTTCATTGATCTCTTTCTTTTTCTTTAACATATCTTCTTTCACATTCATTTTATAGCGATTTCATCTTCAGATTCTTTTCAGAGAAAAGTCCTGGCTCTTCAGAGTGAGATTGGGGTTATAATAAGGATCTCCGTTCTTCAGGATCTCCGGCCATTTTTTTTCAAAGGTGGCAATTTCTTTATTAAATCGTGCCACTTTTTCCGGAGTATCCTCAAGACCTCTGGATTTGGATTCATAATGGTATAATTCCGCATATGGATTATACACGATCAGATATCCCGCCTTTCTCAGCTTCATGCAGAAATCAATATCATTAAATGCAGCCTGCCAGTTCCAAATTTTTTGCTTCCAGCATGGTTTTTAGACGAACCTGTATATATGGCTCATCTAAATGAAGCAGATCACCTAAACGCAATGTTTTTTTGCGATACTTATCGCTGTAGGCATAAGCAATTCCCCTGCGAGTAGAGCCGAAAGCAACTCCGCTCTGCGCAAGACGTTCTTCCTCCAAATCATCTTGTATCCGATGCCACGGCATGGAGATGGTTGCACGAGCGGACAGTTTGAAATTTTGAGGTGTTACAGACACCCCTTTGCCGCGAATATCGGCAATTTCATTGGAGAGATGCTCTAAATCAACTACCATACCATCCGCAAGAACACACACCACATTGGGATGAAGAATCCCGGATGGTA
>OLCT01000253.1_pt1 | contig 12119 bp, 15 predicted proteins | sample 1607931 | NCBI WGS metagenome assembly OLCT01 (sample SAMN02674698, study PRJEB24791) | human gut metagenome, SKBSTL036 | isolation source: stool | host: Homo sapiens | place: USA
AAAAGATCACGATCCACATTTTTACGTTCCTCCGTTTCATTAAAAAAGTATCGTTTGTATTATCCATTATAATACAAACGATACTTTTGTCAATCTATACGCCGCATCCATTCTAATATTGATTGAAGATATTTCGAATCTGTTTTACATCTTTTGTGATCGTCAGTGCAAGCATCAAAAGAACCCTCGCTTTCTGCCCGGACAACGTATTCGCTCCAATGCAGACATCCATCGGATCAAACACTCTGTCATCAAATACAATTCCCTGTGACACTCTGGATGCCCTGACAAACACTGTTCCTTTTTCTGCCAGTTTCTCCATCGTTTTCATCCATTTCCGGTTATAATTACCGCTGCCGGATCCCACGATCACGATCCCTTCATGTGTCTCTGCCAGATAATCCAGGATTTTCTCATCTGCGCCTGCATAAAAATAAACCACGGCTACTTTCGCCAGACTTTCCAGCCTGCGCAGAGCAAAAATAGACTGCATGGTATGTGTCTTAAAGCTTCTGGAAAAGAAATACGCAGTCTCATCCTGCATATATCCCAGGCAGCCGAATGCGTTCTGATCAAATGCATCTGTCTTGTAATTATTTACTTTCTGAATATCTCTTCCGGAATAGATTGTGTTGGAAAACACAGCCATCACACCCTGTCCTCTGGCATCATCGCTGGCCGCCAGACAGACTGCCTGATACAGATTAAACGGTCCGTCTGCACTGGTGGCTGTGGCCGGACGCATTGCTCCTGTAAGTACTACGGGCTTCTGTGTATATACTGTCAGATTTAAAAAATATGCGGTCTCATCCAGGGTATCTGTTCCATGTGTAACCACAATTCCATCGATATCCGGACGGGCTGCCAGCTCATTGAGCTGATTCGCCAGCGTGATCCACTTCTCTTCATCCATCTCATTGCTGTCCACATTAAACAACTGTACCGTCTCAATATCTGCAACATTCCGAATCATCGGGATTGTCTCCAGAATCGACTCCACATTCATCTCTCCCGCATGATAGACTGCCGTCTTTCCCGCTTCTCCGGTTCCGGCTATGGTCCCGCCGGTTGCTGCTATTGCAATTGTTTTTTTCTGTTTGATCGTCATTCTCTCTTTAGTCCTTCCTCTAGTGAAAATACTTTCTGTTCTGAGTATAACGTCAGTCAGAAAGATTTACAAGGAGGAAACAAAAACTGCAGTTTTAGAATATCACTGCATACGCAATATGAAATACGATTCCTGCTGCAAAAACAACAGATAAGGATCTGTGCAGAAACATCCAGACAGATTTTTTCATCCGGCTTTTCAGGCAGGCCGCAAGAAGCAGAACAAGCAATACCATCCATACCAGCTTGCCACTGATCATCCCCGGGTTCTTACCTGCCATAATCCCATGCATAAGTCCTATAACAAGCAGCAGCCAGCCATATAACACATGCGGCTTCAGCAGAATCCGAAGTCCTTTTATTTTCTGCCCTGCCTTTGTTTTTTTCAGCGGAGCTGCCAGACACAATATGCACAGTAAAACTGCTGCTGTACTTAATACTTTACCCAATACAAACATTTTTCATCTCCTTGAAATTACTTTCATTTAACTTTTATTAGTTTTGGCTAACTTATTATAACAAAAAATATTTGTTTGTAAAGAAAAATAGAGAAAAAAATGAAATTCACTTCCACTTTTCCTCTATTTCCAAAGTTTCTTTATTTCACAATGTAGCCGAGTTCTCCTAACATCTGCATATCCCGCTCAATGGTGATTCCCGCAGTTGTCAGCATGTCTCCTGAAATTGCAGCATTTGCCCCGGATGTAAAGCAGGATCTTCCTTTATCCGGGAGAAGCCCTCTTCCTCCTGCAAGGCGAATCCATGCATCCGGAAGCAAAAACCGGAAAACTGCAACGATCCGACGCATTTCTTCTGTCGTAAGAACCGGATTATGCTCATAAGGTGTCCCCGGAATTGGATTCAGTAAATTTACAGGCATGGATTTGACTCCTAATTTTCGGACTTCCAATGCAAGATCGATCCGGTCCTCCACGGTCTCTCCCAGTCCCATAATCCCTCCGCTGCATACTTCTATTCCGGCTTTCCAAGCTGCGCGGATCGCTGCGATCTTGTCTTCATAAGTATGAGTGGTACAGACATTCGGAAAATTCTGTCGGGATGTCTCCAGATTATTATGCACTCTTGTGACGCCTGCCTGTTTTAATTTTCGAAACTGAGTTTCATTCAAAAGGCCGCCGGACACACAGACCTTGATCTTTGATTCTTTGTGGATTTCCCGGACGCTTTCGCAGACATGTTCCACTTCCGTGTCATTCAATGCTTTTCCGGAAGTTACGATCGAATAACGCAGGACTCCTCTTTCTTCATTGTATTTCGCCTGCTCTTTGATCTTCTCCACTGCAAGCAGCGGATATTCTTCAATTTCTGTATGGTAACAGGCTGACTGTGCACAATATTTACAGTTTTCTGAACATCTGCCGCTCTTTCCATTAATGATCGTACAAAGATCAAATCGATTTCCACAAAACTGGTAACGGATCTCGTCTGCCGCAAGGCATAATTCCTCCAATGGTTCCCCATATAACTGCAAGGCCTCTGCCTTTGCAATCTGATTTCCCTGCAATACCTGTTCCTTTATTTCCTGTATCAAACTCATTGTTCTGCCTCCATGCTGATTTCTTTTTTTCAGTATAGTGCATGGATGCTTGATTGTAAACTTATTTTTAATTTAAGTTTACAATCTTCTCTGCTTTTTTCAGAGAAACACGATATACAGAGAACAATACAAAACAGAAAACTGCAATCAGTAACAGAAGAATTCCAAGCGCTTTGATTTCAATTGCTGTTATCCCCCCATCATTTGTATAATCCATATCGACGATGTCAGTCTTTGTACACTGTTTGCCAACACACTGGACAATGCGATTGAAGCATGTCAAAAAATAGAAGCTCCGGACAGACGAAAACTGGAATTGAAATGCCGCTACACGGAAAACGGATATTTTAGTCTGGAACTGATCAATTCTAAAATCAATGAAATTGTAGTCCAAAAAAATCAGTATATTTCTGATAAAGAAGACAAATCTGCTCATGGAATCGGAATTTCTTCTATTCGGGATATTGTCGAAAAATATGAGGGGACACTGGATATCTCTTATGATGATACATCATTTAAGGTTGTAATCCTGATTGGAGGATGAGATCGTTTATTGGGGGAAACATATTATTTCCCCTATTTTGCTACCTAAAACGCGCTGATTGGAAAACTATAAAACAGGAATAAATCCCCCATATTTCCTCACCATCTCATATGCCTGCTTATATTGGCGTCTGTCTGTATACCACTCCAGTACATACGGCACATGAAATACCGCAAAACCAACAGGCAGTCTTGCTTTCATTTTCTCAAAACAAGGAAACAAAAGTTTTTCATATTCCTCTTCCTTCAGATAATTCTCATGTTCCAAACGATAGCGGACCAATCGACACATTTCCACTTCCAACTGCTTCTCATCATCTGGATCATCCCCGAATTCTCCCATCCTCTCTGCGCGTTTTACAGCTTCTATCCCCTCCGCTTTTCTTCCATACGCTTCACAACAGATTGCAAGCTTATGCAAATCTAATATCGCGGGTTCTTCTACTTTTGAAAAATAGTCGTACGCTTTCTTATAGCTCCCAAGCGCCACCCATGTAGATGCCCGATTATAGTTGATCACCTTTAATATTTCTGTCTGATGTAGGTCTCTTGCCAGACGCGAAGCAATTTGATACTCTCTCTCCATATTTTCCAGTTCCTGCTGATTACTGTAGCAATTTCCGATGATAATGCGGCACTGCAGCATCAGCATCGCCATCCCTTCCTGGGCTGCCAGATTATAGCCCATTTGCAGATAAGAAATAGCTGATGCGTAATTCTGGCCTGTCTCATAAAGAATCTCCCCTGCCCGCATATACATAAACGGAATTGGAAGCAATGTGATTGCCTCATCCATCCTTCCCTGCAGCATACGCAGAACAGCAAGCTGCCTGAAATCCAGGTAACGTTCCAATCCCTCTTCTATTTCATCTTTACGACTCTCATATACTGCTTCCAAAATGCAGGCATCTGCGATCAACGAACTGGAATACAACTTTTCCTTTTTCTCTTGAAATATTTCTTTTTGTTTTAAAAATTCTTGTATAGGATGCGTAAATAGAAATTCATACTGTGCTTCCACAAAACTTTCTAAATCCTTTGTTTCTTTGTCATCAATCCACAGTAACTCTAACCGTTCCAGCAAAAGCTTCAAAATCTCTTCTGATACTTCCATCTTTCCCTGTTCAATTTTGGAAAGATAAGATACTGCACATATCCCATAACACAGACCTGACTGACTCCAGTTTCTTTTGATACGTTCCCGGCGAATCCGCATCCCTATCATTTTCCATACATTTTTTTGTTCGTGCTCTAACATGTTCCTATTCTCCGTTCATTTGCTAGCTCCATTATATCATTCTGTACAAAGAATGGATTCTTTTTTCAACATCTCTTTCTTTTCGTCTTTTACCTGAAAACTTTCATAAAATTTTCTCAATTTTCCCTTATTTTCTTTCTTTCATTCTTCCTGTATACTAAAAAACAGGAGGTGATATCACGATATGAAGAATCCCTTATGGACCAGAAATTTTTCTCTGTTGATTGCAGCTACAACTTTTGGATGTATGGGAGGAATTGTGGGCAATTTCGCATTGTCATTTCTTGTTTTTGATGAAACTGGAAGCACCTTTGCATCTGCTCTTGTAATCGCAATCCAATTGATCCCCAATTTTTTAATCCCACTGTTGGTTGCTCCCTGGATGGACCGCTTTCCCAGAAAACCATTTCTTGTATTTGGAGATTTCATCAATGGAATCTTTTATGCTCTTATGGGAATCTATTTGCTGTTTTTCGACTTTTCATACGTTGGTTATCTTGGATATTCTTTGCTTCTTGCTACACTGGGAAGTCTGGATGAACTGGCATATAACAGTATTTTTCCAAAGATCATACCAAGTGGAATGGAACAAAAAGGATATGCCATTTCTTCCATGTTATATCCCCTACTGCGTGTGATCATGCTGCCTCTGGCTGCAGTACTTATGGATACGATCGGTATGCCGTGGCTTTTTATCGGACAAGGATTATTTTCCATATGTGCTGCACTCATTGAAAACACAATTCAGTTGACGGAAGAAACACGTGTGTGTGAAAAAACATTTTCTTTTCAGGTATGGAAAGAAGATCTTCAAGAAGTTCTCCGCTATTTTAAAAAAGAACGTGGATTACAGGCTATTTACTACTATATGGCAGCCACAAATGGGGTCGCTTCCGGATATGCTCCCATTCTGGTCGCATTTTTCCGTACCGCCCCCGGAATGTCCGCCGCACTTTATTCTTTATTTTCCATTGCTGAATTTTTAGGACGCACCATCGGCGGAGTGGTGCAGTACCGGATTGAAATTCCAAAAAAGAAAAAATTCTACGTTACTTTTGCAGTCTATACCTTTTACGAATGCATGGATCTTATTCTGCTTTGGCTTCCATATCCTCTTATGCTCGTAAACCGTGCCTTTGCCGGTTTTCTCGGAACAAACAGCGCCACCTTACGTGTTGCCGCCGTCCAGTCTTACATTCCGGAATCCATGCGCGCCAGAATCAATGCATTTGAAAATATGATTCTGATGGCTGTCAGCAGCATCCTTTCTGTAATTGTAGGAGCTACTGCTGAAATCTTGGATTATCGGCTCTGCATGTCTTTTTTTGCTGCATGCTCTCTTCTCATCTGTTTCTGCACAATTTTCAGATGCCGGGCTGATGTAAAAAAGGTCTATGAAACAGACAAAAACCTCTCAGGAGCCGACTGACTCCCAAGAGGTTCTTTGTTTCGTTTTATTTTAGTATGTAGTAAATCCACCATCACTTGCAACAATGGAACCTGTAATGTGTCTTGCCTCATCACTTGCAAAATACAAAATCGTTGCTGCCTGCTCTTCCGGTGTCGCATTTTTCTTCTGCAACGTCTCTGTCTTTCCAGACAACATAGAATTCTTCAGCCATTCCATCGGATCTTTTCCCTGTGCTGCAATCTCTGCCATTCTCGTCTTAATATCTGCTGAACTTCTCTCTGTAAGCGGAGTATCTGTTCCTGCAGGGCAAATCGCATTACACGTAATTCCTTTTGTAGCATAGTCCACTGCCACTGCTTTTGTCAGTCCACTGACTGCATGCTTACTTGCAACATAAGCTGCTGCGGAAGGGAATCCACGCATTCCCGCAACACTGGACACGTTCACGATGGCTCCACCTGATGGCTGCATCAGCTTTACTTCTTCTCTGCAGCAGAAGAAACAAGAATTCAAATTTGCATCAATTACCTGGAACCAGTCATCATCCTCCAGTTCTTCTACCGTCTTAGAAGCACCAACGATTCCCGCATTATTCACTGCAACATCAAGTTTTCCGTATTTTTCCTGGATTTCTGCAAAAAGTGCCTTTACTGCATCTTTGTTGCTGACGTCACATTTCATGAATTCTCCTTTTCCACCAGCTTCTTCCATTGCTGCTACAACAGCCGCTCCACGCTCTTCGTTGCGCCCCACCGCAATGACTGTTGCACCTTCTTTTGCTGCACGAATTGCAACCGCTCTTCCAATTCCGGAAGTTGCTCCGGTTACCAGCATAATTTTCTCATCAAAACGTCCCATAATAAAACCTCCAAAATTTATTCAATAGTGCTACTATATCACAATCCGGCAACACTTTCTATGAAATTTGTATAAAATTTTGTATTTTTGGGTTTTTTAGTTTGTCGTTTTGACGATCACCATAAATTCAGAAGATGCTGCATACTGAGCGTTACCACGGTAATGCCAAGCCAACATGCCATTCCCATTAAGATTGGCTTTCCGCCACCTTTGATCAATTTCACTACGTTTGTATGAAATCCAATTGCTCCCATTGCCATGATAATGAAAAATTTAGAAAGTTCTTTTAATGGCTGAAAGATTTCTGCCGGTACTCCTGCTGCTGTTGCTGCTGTCGTAATCAGACTTGCTCCGATAAAAAACAGGATAAAAAATGGAAACACTTTCTTCAGAGACACTTTTTCTCCGCTTTCTGTTTCGGCCTTCCGCGCCCTGCGTAATGCAAGTATCAATGTGATGGGAATAATTGCCAATGTTCTGGTCAATTTAACCGTCACTGCCTTATCCAGTGTCTGGCTTCCCAGATGATATATGCTGTCCCATGTAGATGCTGCTGCAGTTACAGAAGAAGTATCATTCACCGCAGTCCCTGCAAAAATTCCAAATGCTTCTCCGGATGTTGTTGAAAATCCAAGCGCTGTTCCCAGTGCAGGAAAGATTAACGCTGCCAGAATATTAAACAAAAAAATTACTGATATCGCCTGTGCGACTTCTTCATCATCCGCATCGATAACCGGAGCTGTTGCTACGATTGCCGATCCCCCGCAAATAGAAGATCCCACCCCAACGAGTGTAGAGATTTTTTCTGGAATATTCATCGTGCGATGCAAAATATAAGAAATTACCAATGATGTTGTAATGGTACAAACAATAATCGGCAAAGACTGCTTTCCTGTCTCCATCACTACCTCTAAATTAAGTCCGAATCCAAGAAGTACAACGGCATATTGCAATATTTTCTTCGAAGTATATTTTATGCCACATTCCAGTGAATCCCGTTTTTTAATCACCAATGCGAGTATCATTCCAATTAAAATTGCAAACACTGGTCCTCCGACAACTGGAAACAATTTTCCCAAAACAGCTGAAGGCACTGCCAAAGCCAGACAAAAAAGTAATCCCTTCCCGTTTTTCTTTATAAAGTCCATATTTGCCTCCTATCGTGCTGCATGAATTGCTGCAATCGTTCCATCTGCTACTGCTGTAGATACTTGTCGTACCTGTTTTACACGAATGTCACCAACTGCATATACACCGGGTATTTCCGTCTGCATATTTTCATCTGTCGTAAGAAACCCATTGTCCAACCTGATCTCATTATATAATTCTGTATTCGGAACCGTACCTGCATACACAAAAATTCCACATCCCGGATCTTCAATTGTCTCAATTGCTCCTGTTTTCTCATCCAAGATTTCCAATGACTCTACTTTTTCCACTCCGTACACAGCATGAAGTCTGGCGTGAAGCCGTAATTCAATGTTTGGGGTATGTGCTACTTTTTCCTGAAATTGTGCAATGCATCCCAACGTTTCTTCAAAATGGATGATTGTTACTTTTTCTGCAACCCCCGCCAGATACAGTGCTTCTTTTACCGCTCCATCTGCACCTCCGATCACATATACATGTTTTCCACGATACTTCATTGCATCTTTTGCTGCATTCATTCCGATTCCTCGTCCTGCCAGTTCTATTTCTCCCGGAATCCCCAGTTTTCTTGGTGATGTACCATTCGCTAAAATTACCTTCTTCGCACAATAACATTCTTTCTCTGTATAAATCCTTTTTTCCACCCCGGTCAATTCTACTTTTTTCACCTCGGTCTTCAGGATTTCTACCCCTGCATTTTCCGCCTGTTTCCTCAGGCGCTTTGCAAAGCTTTCCCCGGTTTCCCCCTCTACAATTGCCGCATAATGTGTGACAGCGGACACTCTTCGAATCAGTCCTCCGACCTGATTTTTTTCTAAAATTAGTGCTTTTTGTCCTCTGCTCACTGCATAAATTCCTGCACTGATTCCTGCCGGTCCTGCTCCTATGATTATAACATCATACATTTTCATATCCTCCTGTTTTTCGCCTTCCTCATTTTACTTTTCCCTGTTTTCATATATACTATAAATCGCTCCTATTATTTTGTAAAATTATAAGTATTGATTATATAATAAATATTTGTTATGGTTTAAGTATAAACACATCTGAAAAAGGAGAAACAATTATGTTGGATTTTCGCATGGAAACATTTCTGACTGTATGCAACGATATGAACTTTACACATGCTGCCGAGCACCTGAATCTGACACAGCCCGCAGTTTCCCAGCATATTAAACATCTGGAAAAGACCTACGGTACCGAACTTTTTATAAGAGATAAGAAAAAGCTCAGACTAACTCCTGCCGGAGAAATCTTACGTTCTGCTCTGGAGACCATGAGAAATGATGAAAATACGTTAAAAAAACGGATGCAGGAAAGTATAGAAGAAAAAAAAGTTCTGACCTTTGGCGTAACAATGACCATTGGCGAATATGCGATCGTACCTGCTCTTTCCCGTTTTATCAAAACACATCCGGATATGGATTTTCACATCCGATATGGCAACACGCAGACCCTTCTCACCTATCTTCACGAAGGAACGATCGATTTTGCAATTGTGGAAGGATATTTTAGCGGTGATCATTACGAGACACGTGTCTACAAAACAGAAGAATACATTGCTGTTTCCTCCGTCCATCACACATTTTCAAAACCAGTACACAATCTCCGAGACCTGACATCTGAACGTCTCCTGATTCGAGAACACGGCTCTGGTACCCGGGCAATCCTGACCAAAACACTGGCATTGAAAAATATGTCTGTCAAAGACTTCCGACATCTTGTGGAAATCGAAAACATCCACACGATCGTCACTCTGTTAAAAGAAGATTGTGGAATTTCTTTTCTCTATAAATCTGCAGTGGAACAAGAATTAAATGAAGGAATGTTAGTACAGATCCCACTATCTGATTTCATGATTATGCACGACTTCACCTTTCTGTGGAATAAAAACAGTATCTTTTCGCAGGAATATGATGCTGTTTTTAAAGAATTGAGAGGGGCTGTTGCAAAATAGATGAGTAAACATCTATGGAGCAATAGCTCCCTTTTTATGCCTAAAAGTAAAAAACGGACTCCGAAGAGTCCGCAATCCATGGTATAATTAAGTATGACAAAATACATAAAATACCATAAAAATTATACCGAATTTGGCGAGCCTTATCAACTGGTTTTGCCATTAAATTTGGAAGGTCTAGTTCCTGATGATGATTCTGTGGAAGATCAACGGTTTTTCAACATTTCTGACACGTTTTGCTTTTTCAACACATTCCACTACGTGGGATGCCTCCAGCGTCTCACTCAACACCCAGGAAATGATTTTTCTTGAATACAGATCCATCACACTGGTAAAACCTTCTGAAATTGTACATCCCTTAACATTTAAGTAACTGGAAATACTTAATTTCACCAGATTCTCAAATGTTGGTGCTGTAAATACATTATAAATACAAGGCTTCACATTACTCCGCATTACACTTTAAAGCTACATATGTTCAATATAAAATTCATCCTGACAACTTCGCCCCTCATTTTTTAATAGTAATTTATGCTCATCATATGAACGCATTCCATTCACACGAAGTATTTCCCCTATATTCTGTCTGCTACTTGGAATGATTCTACTCTGTACCCAACGCATACTCCAATCTGAATTCATGGTTCGGATACCTTTTTTCAAAAGTAACGACATCATAAACGGAGCTTCCTTTGGCGTAACATTTTCCGGAATCTCAATTGTGTATTTCTTTGCTTTCTCATCATAATTTAATATTCCGACAATTTTATTTCTATTATTTCTCCTGATTGCGTACCTGTTCAAAAAAACACCACCTTTTCCAAATCATCTCCCATATTTTATTCCTATGACCCTCCGATAAAACATGCTTTATACCACTAAAAATATAATCCTGATCTTCTTTTTTTAATTTCCAAATCTGTAAATCGTATCCTTTTGGTATCAATGACAGATTATACTCTAAAGATTTTGATCCAATATAATTATTAACCGGAAAATCTCTCATCACGTCCGTTTCTTCCAGAAGTTTTTCATTACCATATGTTGAAAACAATAACGATACTCCCTGATCAAACAAAGGAGCTATTCTCACACTATCGTCTTCATCATTTCTTAACACTTCCAGATTGCTTCCATGACGGTCTCTATTGGCAATCAAATAATCAATGCAAAACATCTGGTACATATATAATTCCCAATTGTTTCTTATTGCAAATTCTAACGGAGATTCATTTCCTTCTTTTTGCAAATCATAATACAAATCATATGCCAACTTTTCTTCATTATCCTTACGAAAGTTTTCCGAAACAGAAAGCCATGTTTCCTGTTCTTTTCCATCTATGATAATCTGCGCATGTATCAATTTATATTTCACATGGGGAATTCTCAAAATATCCATTACTCGACTTACAATCAATTCATTTACACATTCATGCCCAAATACACCGCGATAACTATCATAATTCGATAGTTTATAATATAATCTTTTTCCATTCACTTCTTCATATGCTTTCAGAAAACATCCCGGGGTTCCCGGTGACATTCATCAATGCTGACACAAATTCACATTGCCTGTTTTCTAATACCTATATAGATTATACCATTATCTTCTAATAAAATACACATCAAAAACTCCCCAAGACCGAAGTCCTGAGGAGTCGAAAAATCTTTTTTGAAATTGTACGTTCCGAAACGTATAATTAACTCTTGCATAATTCCGACCCTTGAAAAATAAGGCTTTTCAAGGATTTTGTCAGTTACCCGTGTGTTACTCAAACTCCTCGGAGAGTTCTCCCGTTGTTTTATTATAACACACCCGTCCGGAACTTACACCTCAATGATGCGAACATGCTCCGGCTGACCGGACAGGAAAATTCCGTCGATAGTCTCAAGCATTTTCTTTCCCTCTACTGTGTGAATTGCCTTGATATAATACGACTGTCCTCTCACTGCACGTCCGCAGATGCTTTCATTGCCCCATGATGCAGAACGACGGAGATTCAGAGCACCATCACAATCAACGATCGCTCTTGTGGTCTTTTCCGGATAGATTGTGTCAGAATCGGACACCTGTTCCTCTGTTTTTCTTTCATCGTCTCCGGATGTCTCCTGCCCTGCTGCATCGTCTCCATCACCGTAGGTCTGCTGTCCGTTCTCCTGCTCGCTATTTGCCCCATTCTGCCCGTTTTCCGGTTCTACTGGTGTATTTCCTCCAGTGCCTCCGTTTTCGTCGTCTGTGGACGCTCCTGCGTTGCCCTGCTGCCCCTCTGCATCCTTT
>OLCT01000271.1_pt1 | contig 11634 bp, 13 predicted proteins | sample 1607931 | NCBI WGS metagenome assembly OLCT01 (sample SAMN02674698, study PRJEB24791) | human gut metagenome, SKBSTL036 | isolation source: stool | host: Homo sapiens | place: USA
ACGAGATTAGATCCTGTGACTGGAGTTCAGACGTGTGCTCTTCCGATCTGACACCTTGTACCGCTGGGTACCCTCGGCGGTGCCGTAGCCGGTGATGGTCAGGCTGCCGCCCGGGACGGTGAAGTAATCGGTCTGGCGGCTCCAGATGCCGTTGAACACGATATTCAGGCTCCCGTTCACCGCCGCCGAGGCGTACTTGGCCGAGGCGTCAGCAATGCCCTCGATGTTCAGCGGGTCGCTGGTCGGTTCGGCCCAGCGGGTGCTGTCCTCTTCCTGCACCTCATTGTCCGCGCTGTTCTTCATGTCCAGCACAGTCTTGATGCCGGATGCAGCCACAAGCAGCACCAGCACCGCCACGACGAGCAGGGCGATTCGCTTTATCTTTTTCATGATCTTTTATCCTCAAATTTTGTTTTAACACGAGGTTTTGCACGATTTATATAGTATACCGCATTTTGCTTTTCCATACAAGAGTTCAGGCTGTAGTCAGAGCGGCCAGCGCCGCACGTTCGGCGTCGGCAAGCTCCGGCCGGGCTGACCGGAACAGCGAATCGTACCGGTAGAGCGCCCAGCCGCCCGCGCCGAGGCTGTGCAGACGTTCCACCTGCCGGGCAAGAGCGCTGCCCGTACACCACTGGCTCCGGCTGTCCTCGTTGGCACCGCCGTCGCCCTCGCCGATGCGATAAGCCCCCAGCCCGAAGTAGAGGGCCGTGGATGCCGCCCGGGGCATGGCCAGCCACTCCGGCACGATGTTCTCAAAGGCGAAGCGGGTGCTGCCCGACTGGAGGGTATAGCCGCAGCCCCAGTATATCTGCGGGCAGAGGTAGTCCACCACGGCGTTTTTGCCCTCGGCGGCCAGCCACGCTTTCACGTCGCTGTACTGCTGGCCGAGGTCGTTGTCGGGGTTGCCCTGGGGGCTGACGCCGAAACGGAGGGTAGCGTCGGCGGCTTTGACGGCATCGTGGGCCGCTTTCACCAGCGCGGTGACGTTCTGCCGCCGCCATGCGGCCAGATCCCCCGCGCCGCTGGCGGCGAACTGGGCCGCGTCCAGCGCAGCGTCTGTCGTGGGGTAAAAATAGTCGTCGAAATGGATGCCGTCCACAGCGTAGTTCTGCACCAGCTCGGCCACGCCCTTCACCACATAGTCTGCGGCTTCCGGGATGGCCGGGTTCAGGTACAGCCCCTCGCCCACGGCGCAGACCCACTCGGGATGTACATTGGCAAGGTTATTTTCCGCCAGCGCGGGCGGCATCTTCGCCGAGGAGCGGAGGCGGTAGGGGTTCACCCACGCTTCCAGCGAAAGGCCCCGGCTGTGTGCTTCGGTGATGAGGACGTCCAGCGGGTCGAAGCCGGGGTCCTGCCCCTGCTCGCCGGTGCAGAGATGGCTCCACGGGAAGAGGGTGCTCCTGTAAAGCGCGTCCCCGAAAGGCCGCACCTGCGCGATGACGGTGTTCAGCCCGATGGACAGACAGTTGTCCATCAGCTCCGCCGCACCGGCACGGAAGGCTTCTTCGGAGGAAAAGTCCATCCCGGCCCATTCCAGATAGCTCACCCAGACGGCCCGCCATTCACCCGTGGGCAGGGCGGCGTTGGGCTCTGCTTCGTCCGTCGGCGGCACCGACGACGCCGAGGCCGTCTGGCCCCGGCCCAGCAGCACCGCTGCCCCGGCCAGCGCGGCACAGCCGGCCCCGGCCAGGAACGCCCGCCGCCCGAACCGGCCCCGCCGGGCGCGGCGTCCTCTCCGCCGCTGGGTCATGCGTCCTCCTGCATCTTATAGAGGCTCAGCGCTGCCCAGCCCCGGGCGCAGGCCAACAGCACCCAGAGCAGGTTCGTCCAGAAGCCCAGCGCGGCCATGCCGCCGTATTTCGCCATCAGCAGGAAGAACAGGTGGAGCGCTTCGGCGGCACCCACCAGCTGCAGCTGGCGCTGGATGGCCATGCCGCGCTTATACTCGGTGCTGAGCAGCAGCGGCCAGGCCAGCGCAGAGCAGAGGTAGCCCGCCCAGCCGTTGACCATGTAGCTCACCATCAGCAGCACGAACACGCCGGTGAAGTTGCGTTTTTCCCAGCTTGCCGAGCCTTTTTCCGCCGCGAGGAAGAGGGCCGCGATGCCCGCCGCGGCGAATGCGATCTGCTCGATGAGGCCGAAGCTGGTGCCGCTCAGGACGGCAAAGCCGTTGAGCATGGAGGCCGCTGCGGAAGCCAGCAGCAGGAAATACCAGGTCTTTCGCGTGAATTTGAGTTTCATATCGTCCCTCCCGCCCGCAGAAAGGGCGCAGGCTCCCCATCAGTTTTTGGAATTTTTCAAATATTATAACACATTTTGGGGCGTGTTGTGTTACAATAAGGAAAACTCGACACAAATTCCATGGGGAGGCGCACATGAACGCTGTTTTTTCCATCCTTCTTCTCGCGGCCATTCTGGGCTTTATCGTATTTCTGCTGTCTAAGAAAGACCAGAACCGCCGCAGCCAGTACGGCCCCAGCGGCCTGTCCGAGTTCCGCACCGATCTGCCGCTGGACGACTGCTTCGACCGGCTGGACCAGCACAGCCCGGACGATGTCTTCGCCTACGAGTGCCGCCGGGAGAACGACGGCGGCTTCACCCTCCACCTGACGCTCCATCAGCCCACCCAGCAGCCGCTGGACACCCTCTACACCCTCCGGTTCGACCCGGGCCGCCAGACCATCGTGACCCTCATCTTCATCCGGGAAGCTTTTGGCTACAAAGAGCCGCTGTTCCAGCCCGCGATGCTGGACGAGTTCATGCTGCGCAAGTTCGACGCCCGCCGCACAAAATAATTCCGGCAAAGGGATTTGCTTTTTTCTGATTTTTTGGTATACTTATAGTTAGTCCATGTGCGGCAGACCGCCGTCTTCGTGGGCCAGTAGCTCAGTTGGTCAGAGCTGGCGGCTCATAACCGCTTGGTCGCGGGTTCAAGTCCTGCCTGGCCCATAACAAAAACAGCACCCCAGACGGGGTGCTGTTTTTGTTATACAGGGTCGGCCGGACTTGAACAGGGCCACCGCAAATGTGAGCAGGAAGACCACTGCGGGCAGGATGACATCCCTGCGGGCAAATTTTTTGAGTGCCATTGCTCGTTTCCTCCTGTTCCGGCATTTCCGTTTTATCCCATTATAAGAAATCCGGGTGCAAAAGTAAATCATCCGCCCCCGAAAATTCACAAAAGCGTGCAATAATGGAAAAAGCCCGGTGGTTTCAACGAACCATCGAGCTTTTTCTTGGCGGAGTAGGAGGGATTTGAACCCTCGCGCCGTTGTTTAGACGACCTACGCCCTTAGCAGGGGCGCCTCTTCGGCCTCTTGAGTACTACTCCAGAGCAAAGTGCATTACACTTATTCAAAAAAATGGCGGAGAGAGTGGGATTCGAACCCACGGTACGTTGCCGTACGGCAGTTTTCAAGACTGCTTCCTTAAACCACTCGGACATCTCTCCTCGTGGACACTCGCACACGCCGTACCGAATGCTTATTTAATTTACCAGATTTCCGGCCTTCTGTCAAGCCCAAATTGAAACTTTTTCGTCCAGCCCTGCAGATCCCCGTCATGCGACAACCTTTTTTTGGCTGTCCGCTCACTTTTCTCTTTACAAAAACATCTTTTCGTTGTACAATAAAAGCATAAAATATTGACCTCGGAGTAAAGGAGTGTACGACCATGTCGTTTTCAGAGCTTTTGAAGCAGTGCCGCAAGCAGAAGGGGATCAGTCAGGCTGAGCTGGCATCCAAACTGGGGGTGACCCAGCAGGCCGTCGGCAAGTGGGAAAGCGGCAAATCCTCCCCCGACCCCGCCACGGTGGCCCGCATCGCTGAGATCCTGAGCACCACAGCCGATTTCCTGCTGGGGCTCTACCGTCCGGTGTCCAACGTGACCACCCCCGAGGAGCGTTTCTTCGGCAACTACGCCGAGAGCCTCATCCCGGTCATCGGCACCGTGAAGGCCGGGTACGGCGCACTGGCCTTTGAGGAGGACTACGGGCAGGAGTATGCCCGCGTCAAGGACCCCTCCAACTACTTCTACCTCGTCGTGCGCGGCGACAGCATGGAGCCCCGCATTCAGGACGGCGATCTCGCCCTTGTCCACAAGCAGGACACGCTGGAAAACGGCGACCTGGGTGTGCTGGTCTACGGCGACGAGGGCGAAGGCACCCTCAAGCGGTATATCCAGCGGGGCAACTGCGTCGTTCTGCAGCCCTTCAACCCCGCTTACAACGAGCTGGTCATCAAGGGTGAGGACCTGAACCGCCTGCACATCGCGGGCCGCGTGGTCGAGACGAAGGCCAAGTGGTGAGTCTCGCCCCTGCCCCACGGCGCTTCCGATCAGCAGCTGTGGGGGTAAGGGGGAGATATACCCTTCTGGGAGGTATCTTTCTATGGAACAGTCCCTGATGGACAAGCTCACCATCTTGGCCGACAGCGCAAAATATGACGTGGCCTGCACGTCCAGCGGCGCGTCCCATCCGGCGAAGCGCGGCACCATCGGCAGCTGCTATGCGCCGGGCTGCTGCCACGCCTTTACCGCTGATGGCCGCTGCGTCAGCCTGCTGAAAGTCCTGATGAGCAACTGCTGCGCCTTCGACTGCAGCTACTGCGTCAATCGGAAGTCCAACGACGTTCCCCGGGCCACTTTTTCGCCCCGGGAGCTGGCAGAACTGACCATTGAGTTCTACCGCCGCAACTACATCGAGGGACTTTTCCTCTCCAGCGCCGTGCTGGGGACCCCCGACTACACCACCGAGCGGATGCTCACCGTTCTGCGGCTGCTGCGGAACGAATATCACTTCGGCGGCTACATCCATGCCAAGACCATCCCCGGCACCAGCCCCGAGCTCATCCAGCAGATGGGCTACCTCGCCGACCGCCTCAGCGTCAACGTCGAGCTGCCCAGCGAACAGAGCCTCCATCTTCTCGCCCCCGACAAGGGCCGTCACTCCATCTTCCGGCCCATGAAGCAGATCTCGGTGGCAGGTGAAGAGAGCCGGCAGGAGCTGACCCTCTACCGCCACGCGCCCAAGTTCGCTCCCGCCGGCCAGAGCACCCAGATGATCGTCGGTGCGTCGCCCGAGACGGACTACCACATTTTGCAGCTGTCCGAGGGGATGTACCAGAAATACGGCCTCAAGCGGGTGTTCTACTCGGCCTATATCCCGGTATCGGATGACACCCGCCTGCCCGCGCTGGACACGAAGCCGCCGCTCCTGCGGGAACACCGGCTCTATCAGGCCGACTGGCTGCTGCGGTTCTACCAGTTCAAGGCCGACGAGATACTGGATCAGGACAACCAGAGCTTCAACCCCTATCTCGACCCGAAATGCAACTGGGCCGTCCAGCACTACGGGCTGTTCCCGGTGGACGTGAACCGCGCCCCCTTCGAGATGCTGCTGCGGGTGCCGGGCATCGGCCCCAAGAGCGCCCGCCGCATCCGGGACGCCCGGCGGCTGTCGGCCCTCGGCCTCGACGAGCTGAAGCGGATGGGCGTCGTGCTCAAGCGGGCGCAGTATTTCATCACCTGCCGGGGCTTTTCCGGGGCGCACCCGGGCCGGGGCAGCGCCGGACGGGAGCGCATCACCCGGGCGCTCATCGACCCCAACGTCTTCAGCGCCGGGGCCGAGCAGCTGAGTATGTTCGCACCACCCGCCGTTGACCGGCTGGTGGAGCAGGGCGTGCCGCCCCGGGCGGCCCAGCGGATGGTGCGGGAGGAGGCGGTGCAATGTCTGGCGAGAGCACTGTGATGCCGCCCCGGAAGCTCCACGACGCCGATGTGGTCTACCTCTACGATGGCAGCTTTGAGGGCTTCCTGTGCTGTGTATTCGAGAGTTTCGCCCAGCATGAGATCCCCTTCGCCGTCTGGACGCCCCAGCGGGAAACGGCCACCCTCTACCCCGTCCGGGACATCGAGACGGACTCTGCCAGAGCGCAGCGGGTCTTTTCGGCCCTTGGCCGGAAACTGGGCCGGGAGACGGAATATCTCGTCAGCCGGGATTTCCTCTCCGGGCAGGAGGACAAGGAATTGCTTCTCATCCGCTTCCTGCATCTGGCCTTCGCCCTCGGCCCCGGCACGGTCAAGCGGATGGGCCACCCGGATGTGGCCCCGCTCTACGAGATGAAAAAGAGTCTCGACTGGGAGGTGGACAAGTTTCAGGGCTTCGTCCGCTTCGAGGAGAACAACGGGATGCTGGGTGCGGTCATCCACCCCAAAAACTATATCCTGCCTCTGCTGCGGGGGCATTTCTGCTCCCGCTTTCCGGAAGAGAACTTCATGATATACGACGCGGTCCATCAGGCGGTATTGCTTTATCAGGAGCACAAGGCCCAGCTTCTGGAGCTGGCTGCGCCGCTGGAGCTGCCCCCGCCCAGCGCCCGGGAACAGGAGTTTCAGGCCCTCTGGAAGCAGTTCTACGACACGCTGGAGATCAAGGCCCGCCACAACGAAAAGGGCCGGATGACCCACTGTCCCAAGCGTTTCTGGCAGGATATGGTAGAAATGCGGTGATTCTTTACAAAAAGGTTGCATCTGCGCCGTTGCGCTCTGCAAAAGGTATGGTATACTAAAGGGGAGCTTCGGCAGAGCATCTGCCGCACCCACCCCGAAACGGGCTATGATAAAAGGAGCATTGTTAAAACTATGGTTCGCATTACTATGGAAGACGGCGGCATCATCGACATCGAGCTGAACGAGGAAGCTGCCCCCATCACCTGTGAGAATTTCAAGAAGCTGGTCGGTCAGGGCTTCTACAACGGCCTGACCTTCCACCGCGTCATCCCCAACTTCATGATCCAGGGCGGCTGCCCGCTGGGCAACGGCACCGGCGGCCCCGGCTGGAACATCAAGGGCGAGTTTGCCGCCAACGGCGTCAACAACCCCATCAAGCACGTCCGCGGCGTCATCAGCATGGCCCGCAGCATGAACCCCAACAGCGCCGGCAGCCAGTTCTTCATCATGCATAAGGACGCACCCCATCTGGACGGCCAGTACGCCGCTTTCGGCAAGGTCGTCGCCGGCATGGACGTCGTGGACAAGATCGCATCCGTCCCCACCGACTGGAACGACAAGCCCAAGACCCCCGTCAAGATGAAGACCGTCGAGCTCATCGAGGGCTGATTTTCTGCACCTGTGGCTTTCCCTTTGGGGAAAGCCTTTTTTGCATCCACAGGAGGAACTTCCATGAAGTACGATTTCACCACCCTGCCCGACCGCCATGGCCGGGACTCCATCGCCGTGGACGGGCTGGGCAAAGGCTTTGCGCCCGACGCACCGCAGCCCGGCTTCGATGCCATCCCCATGTGGGTGGCGGACATGAACTTTGTCTGCCTGCCCACCATCCAGCAGGCCGTCATCGAGCGGGTCCAGCACCCGGCTTTCGGCTATTTTGACCCGACGCCCGAATACTACAGCTCCATCATCCGCTGGCAGGAGACCCGCAACGACGTCACGGGTCTGACCGCCGAGGCCATCGGCTACGAGAACGGCGTGCTGGGCGGCGTCATCAGCGCACTGAACTGCGTCTGCTCCCGGGGCGACAGGGTGCTGGTCCACAGCCCCACCTACATCGGCTTCACCCGCTGCCTGACCGACAACGGCTATGACATCGTCCACTCCCCGCTGGTGCAGGACGAAAATGGCATCTGGCGGATGGACTACGCCGACATGGAAAAGCACCTCGCCGAAGAGCACATCCACGCCGCCATCCTGTGCAGCCCCCACAACCCCTGCGGCCGCGTCTGGGAGCGCTGGGAGCTGGAAAAGGCCATGGAGTTGTACAAAAAGTATAATGTCTACGTCGTTTCCGACGAGATCTGGTCAGACATCATCCTCTCCGGCCACAAGCACATCCCCACCCAGTCCATCAGTGAGGACGCCCGGATGCGCACTGCCGCCCTCTACGCCCCCTCCAAGACCTTCAACCTTGCCGGTCTCATCGGCAGCTATCACATCGTTTATGACCCGTGGTGGCGTGACCGCATCAAGAAGGAATCCTCCCTCTGCCACTATAACTCCATGAACGTCCTCTCGATGCACGCCCTCATCGGTGCCTACCGCCCCGAGGGCTATGAGTGGGCCGACGAGCTCTGTGAGACGCTGACCGGCAACGTGGATTTTGCCTGTGACTACATCGCAAAGCACTTCGAGGGTGTCCATGTGACAAAGCCCGAAGGCACCTATATGCTCTTTGTGGACTGCACCGACTGGTGCGCCGCCCACGGCAAGACCATTCAGGATGTGGAGAAAGCCTGCTGGGCCGTCGGTGCTGCCGTGCAGGACGGCGTGATGTTCCACGGCCCCTGCCATCTGCGCATCAATCTGGCCTCGCCCCGCGCCCGCATTGAAGAGGCGTTCCACCGGATGGACAGGTATGTGTTCAACGCAAAGTAATTTCAAATAATATTTATACAACAAAAGAGGCTGTTGACTCAGCCTCTTTATTTTTATTGATGCATTTTTACCAGCCGCTCGTTCAGCGCCCGCAGGCCGTCCCGCACCTCGGCGGGCGAGACGACTTCTATCTTGCCGCCGAAGCCGCAGACCCAGCCGTAGAACTGGTCGCTGACACAGACGGGGACGTCGAAATGAAAATGCTCCTTCCCTTCCGGCACGAAGATGGGCGAAGCGCCGAAGCGCTCCCGCATGGCTGATTCAAGGTCGGAAGTACACCGCAGGGTGACTCTATACTCCGGCCCGCCGAACATCTGGAAGTGCTTTTTCAGGTAGGCGGGCAGGTCGAGATCCGCGAACTGCTCTTTGCCGCGGCGGGGCTCGTCCAGCACCGTGACGCCGGCCATTTTATCCACCCGGTAATGGCGGATGCCCACCGGCTCCTTCTCGTCCTGATAGGCGATGAGGTAGTAGCAGCCGTTCTCCCACGCCATCTGCCAGGGGCTGATGGTGTAAGGCGTGGGGCGTCCCGCCTTTTTGTAGCGGAAGCGCACCATCCTGCCGGTGTTGATGGCCGTAAAGAGGGCATCCACGCTGTAGGGCAGGTCTTTGTTGGCGCTCTTGGGGCGGCCATCCACATAGACCTGACGCTGGAGCTGACTGCCCTCATACTGGGAGGCCAGCCCTTCCAGCTTATGGATGAGCTTATCACTGGACGCTTTCGAGATGACCCGGCTGGACTGGACAGCGTCCACCAGAAGCTTCAGCTCCGCCAGCTCGAAAGGCCGCGTCGCCATCCAATAGCCGCCGCTGCGGCCCCGGCGCAGCCGGATGTCATAGCCCAGCGCGTTCAGCGCGTCGATGTCGCTGTAGACGCTCTTTCGCTCGCAGAGGATGCCCTGCCGGGCCAGCAGCTCCACCAGCTGAGGCACGTTCAGCAGATGCTCCTCGTCGGTCTGCTGCTCAAAGATATGCAGCAGCGCCAACAGTTTGGATTTTTGTCCCTCCTGCTTGGGCATGGGCGGCCTCCTTTACGGTCACGAGTTCTTTTTGTCGAATGCGGCGCGGCGCTGGGTGGACAGACGGAACATCTCTTCCAGCTTGTCCCGGTCGTCGGCCACGAGGGCGTCCCGCAGCTGGTCCAGAGCGGAATCGAACTGGTCGATCTCGGCGATGAGGTTCTCCTTGTTCCAGAGGAACAGCTCCGCCCACATCTTCTCGTTGATGCGGGCGATGCGGGTCAGATCGCGGAAGGAGTCGCCCGTGTACTCGCAGAGAGAAGAGTTGTCGTTTGCACACATGAGGCTGACGGCGATGGCGTGGCAGAGCTGGCTGACGTAGCCGATCATCTTGTCGTGCTCCTGCACCGTCAGGGTGCAGATGTGGCGGAAGCCCAGCACCTCGGCCAGCTCTTTTGCCCACTGGACGGCCTCGGGGGTGTTCTTCTCGGTGGGGGTGATGATGAAGTTGGCCGGGGCAAAGCTGACCTCGGCGGCGTGCTCGACGCTGGAAGTCTCACGGCCTGCCATCGGGTGGCTGGCGATGAACTCCACACCCTCCGGACACATGGCCTGCACCGGCTCCACGAGGCCGGTCTTGACGCCGGAGACATCGGTAAAGATGCAGCCGGACTTGATGAGATGGCCGTAGGTCTTGAACCAGTCGATGAGGGCCGTGGGATACAGGCCGAAGATGATGTGGTCGGCCTGCGAGACGAGGTCCTCGAAATCGTGGGTCTTGCCGGTCTCGATATAGCCGTGATCGAGGGCGTACTGTAAGTGGCCCTCGCTGCGGTTGATGCCGTCCACATGGAATCCGGCTTTGGAAAGCTCGAGGGCGTATTTGCCGCCCAGCAGTCCGAGGCCCACGATCAGATAACGCTTTGTTTTATCCAGCATATTCTACCTCCGCGCCTAACGGCTTGATGGCTTCAAAGAAATGGGGCCAGCTCTTCTGCACGGCCTCGGCGTCGTCGATGGAAAGTTCCAGCCCGGCGGCCAGCGCCAGCACCGCAAGGCTCATCACCACACGGTGGTCGTTGTGGCCGTGGAGCGGCGCGGCGGGGGCGTGGAGCCTGTCTGCACAGCCGTGGATGGTGATGGTGCCGCCCTCGCTCTCGAGGACGCCGCCGCAGGCCCGCAGTTCGGCTTCCATGGCTGCAATGCGGTCGCTCTCCTTGATACGGAGACGTTCCGCGTTGCGGATGGTGGTGGTCCCCTCGCAAAGCAGGCCCAGGACCATCAGCACGGGGCCGAGGTCGGGGCAGTCGGCAAGGTCAATGTCCACACCGTGGAGAGGTGCTTTCTCGAACACGATGCCTGCATCGGTGGTGCGGAAGCTTGCACCACAGCGGCGCAGAATGTCGAGGATCGCGGCGTCGCCCTGCAGGGTGTCGGCGGATAATCCTTTGAGGGTCACGCCGCCCTGCACCGCTCCCAGCACCGCCGGGAAGGCCGCCTGGCTGTAATCGCCCTCCACGGTGTAATCGCAGGGCCGGTATTTCTGCCCGCCCGGGATGAAGAGGGTGTTTTCGTCCTGCCAGCGGCTCTCGACACCGAAACGGCGCTGGGCCGCCCGGGTCATCTCGATATAACTGCGGCTCTCTACCGGCGGGATAAGGTGGAGGGTGCTGTCGCCCGCCAGCAGCGGCAGGGCAAACAGCAGCCCGCTGATGAACTGGCTGGACACGTTGCCCGCCAGCTCGTATTCGCTGCTTTTCAGAGTTCCTTCGACGGTCAGGCCCGCCGAAGACTGTTCAAATCGGAGAGACTGCTCCTGATACAACTTCTCGTATACTGTCTGAGGGCGTTCCATCAGCCGTCCGCGGCCAACAAAGGTCACTTTCTGCCCGGTGAGGCTGGCAATGGGGATGAGAAAGCGCAGGGTGCTTCCGCTCTCACAGCAGTCCACCGGAGCGCTGACGGGCAGAAAGCTCCCCAGACCCTCCACGACAGCACGATCCGCACCGGTGCGCACTTTGGCGCAGAGCTGCCCGGCGGCGGAGAGGGTGGCAGAAATATCCTTGCTGAATTCAAGGTTTTCGATGTGGGAAGCACCCTCGGCCAGCGCCGAGCAGAGCACCGCACGGTGCGCCATACTCTTGCTGGGCGGCGCGGTGATGGTGCCGCCGATGCCGCCGGGGGCGCGTTTTATCGTTACTAACATAATCATCCTTTAGGCGGCTTGCCCTCTCAGTCACCTTCGGTGACAGCTCTCCCAAAGGGAGAGCCTCTCGCCTAG
>OLCT01000291.1_pt1 | contig 11134 bp, 9 predicted proteins | sample 1607931 | NCBI WGS metagenome assembly OLCT01 (sample SAMN02674698, study PRJEB24791) | human gut metagenome, SKBSTL036 | isolation source: stool | host: Homo sapiens | place: USA
CCTGTCTTTTATATTTCCCCGGTCTGTTCTTTTTCCAGCTGCTTTTTCTTCTTCCTTGCTTCTCTCAATTCTTTAAAAAATGATTTCATCATCTGACTGCATTCTTCTTCCATCACTCCTGTCGTCAATTCTACCTGATGATTAAATTCAGGCATATCCAGAAGATTTAAGATAGAGCCTGCACAGCCGGCTTTCGGATTCATACATCCGACTACTACCCGTGTCATCCGGGACTGTACGATCGCACCGGAACACATCTGGCATGGTTCCAGAGTTACATACATCGTACAATCCTCCAGTCTCCAGTCATTCATCTTCTTGCTTGCTTTTTTGATCGCGATCAGTTCTGCATGCGCCAGGGTATTATTATCAATTGTTCTGCGGTTATATCCTCTCCCAATGATCTTATCCTGATATACGATCACACATCCGATCGGCACCTCACCGATCGCATATGCTTTCTTTGCCTGTTTGATCGCTTCTTTCATATATTTTTCATCTGTGCTTTGCATATTCATTCTCCGTCTATTTTCCTGTTTTCTATCTCTTCTGTGGTTCTACACAGTCATGTGATCCTCTTATATCCCTGCACCAGTATCCGAACTTCTCTCTGTCATTCTTCTCTTCATCTGTAAGCTTAAGATCCAGCTCTTCTGCAGGAATGAATTCCGGAAATCCAAAGCTTTCTGCGGCTTTTTCTTCCTGCGGATGATACACTCCCGGTACTCCTAATTTTAACCGGTCATCACGGACTGTCAATATCAGATGGTGATAATTATAATACCCGTGGATCAAAAAACTATTATTTGCATGTCTCCATTCACACCTCGGAAGACACACCATATCTTTACGCTGGATCTTGCGGACTTTACCCCCCAGGCAGGCCTCTTTTTCCAAATCATCTTCAAGTTTCCCACTCTCTGATTCTTCATCCTGCAAGGTTTCCTTCTTACATTCCGGTTCTTCGTCCTGCGCTAATCCCTTCTTACATTCCGGTTCTTCACCCTGCACGGAATCTTCTTCCATCTTCCACATTTCCATCCTGCAGACGTTTACTACATCGTCATTCCAGACTGCCGCATACCAGTGTCCATTTACGTCCTTTAATATAATTCCGTTGACAAGATTATAATTTTCTTTCTTACCGACATCCTCCGGTGTATAGCATAGCTGCCAGTTCACCGCCGGGCCGGGAACCTCTGTCACTCCCTGCGGGATTCCAATACATTTATCTTCTGTATTCCAGAACAGATACGCCCTAAGTCCCTGCGCATTTTCTTCCATCCGGAATCCTTTTCCGTGCACATGGATCACGCACTGATCCACATCCTGTTCTACTTTTACGAAGCCTACATTCCGCATCTTTTTCTCTTGTTCGTATTCATACAGATATCGAATAAACCGTCTCAAAATATCCTCTCCTGTTTCCGGCTATTTATCACAATCTATTCTGAAATATTTTCTTTTATGCCATAATCGCATTCAATTCCTGATACAGCCTCTTCGCATAGCTGTCTGTCATACCACAGATATAATCCGTAACCAGCAGAAGTCTCAGATAAAGACGATAAACTTCTGATTTTTCTTCTGCATGATAACGATATGCTTTTTTATAATTATTGGAAATAAATGAAATCAGTCTTTCTTCTATTGAGTTCAGTTTCTGCGTTGGATCATCATATTTTATTGCTGCACCGACAAACCTGTCCAGCAGATTATCCAGCATCACCGCCTCTTTCACTTCCATACGATAGATCGTCTCTGTTTTAAATACACATTTGCACGCTATCTCTCCAAGCAGTTTTACCAATCCTTCAGCCAAAGTACCTGCAAACAGATCTTTTTTATACGTGCCTTCCATAATTTCTTCATAATGAGAAGTAAATCCGGAAGTTGCGCAGCCAATCAAAAATCCCTGTGCTTTTACGATCCAGTTCTTCACTGCATAATCACCGGGATCATCTACCCCGTTCTTCTTTGCACGGTCGTATAATTCTACCAGTTTATCTGCCGGGCAGAACCAGTTCTGATCTTTCTCTTCTGGGTCTGCATACTTTTTCTCCCTGTTCTGTAGTTTTCTGAGTTCATCTCTGAGACTATGATATGTAAGAAATCTTTTTACAAATGCATCTTCAATATCTGCGGTCTTATATGCAATATCATCTGCTGCCTCAAGTATAAAGGTAAGTGGATGTCTGTGATTTCCCGCACCCGTCTCTGATACAATATCCTCGAACAGTTCCCGGTCTGCATAATAATAGCCCATCTTCTTCTCTCTTATATCTCCTGATTCCGGATGGATCTTTGTAGATGCTACCGGATATTTTATAATTGTATTCAAAAGCGCATACGTCAGATTCATTCCATTTTCATCTACCAGAAAATGTAATTTGCTGACCAGCCTAAGTGCCTGTGCATTTCCTTCAAAATGATAAAAATCCTCCCTCATCTGAGGTTCGAGCAACTCCTCAAGTGACGTTCCATGATATGTCAGAAGCGGAAGATTTCTTTCAAACCATTCCCTGATCGCCGCTTCTCCATAATGACCAAACGGTGGATTGCCGATATCATGAATCAGTCCTGCACACTGAAGAATATTGCAGATATCCTCTTTCATCTGTACAGTGAAACTGGAATCTTTCTTGTGTACCAATATGCTTTCTCCTATATTCTGACCCAGAGATTTTGCCAGCGAAGAGACTTCCATGGAATGGGTCAGTCTCGTACGGATAAAATCACTTTTATCCAGTGGAAATACCTGTGTCTTATCCTGAAGTCGCCTAAATGACGCACTGCCGATGATTCTGTGATAATCTTTTTCGAATTCACTTCTAAGGTCTGCATCACCATATTTTTGACTCTTGTATCTGTTCTGTCTTTGACGTTTTGTTGATAAAAGCCTTGTCCATTCCATTTTCTGCTCCTCCTTCATATTTTAATCTACAAAATTTGCCACCGGAAGTTCCTGTAGGCGGCAGCTTCTCTTGCATCCCCTTGTACAAAAAGTGTCCAGCCGGAGATCCGGCTGAACACCTTATTCATAACATTTTCTTTCTATGTTCATTCAACACTAATCCAGATAGATCGGCGGCTCATAATCTTTTCCGAGAAGTGCCTTTTTACGTTCCTGATATCCAAGGAATGCCCACTCCGTCATATCTGTCCACTGATGTTTTCCTCTGTCATATACCTGTACATAGCCGATTCTCTTCGGATGCATTCTTACGCTGTTTGATTCATATTCATGTCCTGTGTAAGGATTAAGTTCACCTTTACTGAGATCCTCTTCATCGGATGTGAATAAATCTTCTTCATTTTCCTGCGCATACCGGCTCTGATATCCGTTATTCTCATAACCGGAGGTCTCATCAGCTGCTGCATATGTTTCCTCCTGTTCCGGTTCCTCCGGCATAAATTCTTCTGCAAGTTTCTCTGACTCACCGTCTCCCGAATAATCAAACTCATGATACTGGATTTCCGGCTTTTCTTCTTTTGCCGGTTCTTCATGCGCTGATTCTTCTTCATGCTTTTTACGTATTCCGAAGAGCGCTCTCCATCCATGCGCTTTCTTCTCCGGTTCAACTTTCTTCGGCTCCGGTTTTTCCGGTTCCTCTGGCTCTTCTACTTCCGGTTCTGACTCATGAGCTGACTCCTCTGTATATTTCGGTTCCGACTCATAAGCCGGCTCCTCTGCATATTCCAGCTCACTTTCATAGGCTGGTTCTTCTGCATATTCCGGCTCTGCTTCATACACTGGTTCTTCTGCATACTCTGGCTCTGCTTCATACGCCGATTCTTCTGCGTATTCTGGCTCTGCTTCATACACCGGTTCTTCTGCATATTCAGGCTCTGCCTCATACACTGGTTCTTCTGCATATTCCGATTCTGACTCATACACTGGTTCTTCTGCATATTCCGATTCTGACTCATACACCGGCTCGTCTTCATATACAGGTTTCTCAGCATGCTCCTCTACACCCGCTGCAGGTTCTTCTTCACTTACAGTCACCGACTCTTCTGCTTCCAGTGTCACAGCTTCCGAACTTCCGGTTTCTTCCACCGGCTCCTGTATCTCTTCTTCCTGCTCTTCTATTTCTGTGGCAGGTTCTGCTGTCGCTTCTTTCTCTCTTACAAAATCAAATATTGTTTCCTGAACATATTCCGGATCTGGCTCTACAACCTTTTTAGACTTCTTCTTTTTCTTCTTTTCTATTGCATCTAATTCTTTATGAATATCTACAAGCTCACCTATCGTAATATCTCTTTCTTCTGCTTTGGCAGATGTTTTCTTCTTTTCAGGCTCTGTAATTTTCTGGGCCTTTGAAGGCTTCTCTTCATGCTCCTCATGTTCTTCTAATATATCCAGATAAAACGGACACTCAAGAATCTTTGCGATCATTCGCATATCCTGCTCCTGGAAATTATCTCTGCCAAGACGCTGGGTCAGATTCTGACGCGACATCTTCTTTCCTGTCTGTTTTTCTATCTTCTCTGCAAGTTCTTTGATCGTCATCCCTTTACGACTCAGAATGATCTTGACCTGTTCTCCAAACGTTAATTCCAACATTCTTTTCCTCCTTATTATTCTTACTCTCCCATACTCTCCTCGTGTGCTTTTTTATGGTTTTGTAAACATTTTTCTATCTTGATAAATCTTTATTTTTCCCTTTTATATTCTAACAAATCACAGAAAACACGTCAACTCTGCTTACGTTACATTTCCCCGAAAATAAAGGCTAAAAATGAAGTTTTTCATTCAGTTTTTTAACGGTCTTTTCATCCATTTTGACTATTTTTCTATCATAAGAAATGATTCCATTTACCTCTTCTTCTATATCCGATAATTGTGTGTAAACAGTTGCACTTAATCCACGGCTGATATTCGGAATAATGAGCTTTTTTATCAATTTCTCATAGCCCGCCGTAAGTTCTCTTTTTCTCTTGAACTTTTTATAACCGTAGACCTTTTTCTCGTACATACTGTGCTTCGGGATCTGCAGCGAATACCCGCCAAACTCAGTAAGTGCCGTTACCCTCTTTTCCGGTGTTACATGCAAAGGGAAGAAATAATCATGGATGCTTCGTATATCCCCGCACCCCTGATCAAACCAGCCACTCGCAGAATCTGTCAGCCTGTAAGGATCTTCTGCCCTTACTATATCTGTCATCTTCTTCGTCTGAAACTGTCCCCATCCTTCATTAAAAATAACCCATGTAACAATGGATGGATGATTATAAAGCAATCGAACCGTCTCCTTCATCTCTTTTTCAAACTGTCTCTGCCCGGCCGGATCCTGACGTCCCATCAGATGAATCCTGGTATCTTTTGCCCGGATATGCATTCCCTCCATGGCTGTCGCCATATACGTTACATACCAGCTCTTATAATCCCGTCCTCCGTTCACCATATCCTGCCAGACCAGCATACCGATACGGTCGCAGTGATAATACCATCTCTGCGGTTCTATCTTAATATGCTTGCGGATCATATTGAACCCCAGGTCCTTCATCTTCTGGATATCATAGATCATCGCTTCATCACACGGCGGTGTGTATAGACCATCCGGCCAATATCCCTGATCCAGTACTCCCTTTTCAAAATACGGCTCATTGTTCAAAAATATCCTCGGTATTCCCTCTTTGTCATTTTTAACTTCTACCTTACGCATGGCAAAGTAACTTTCTACTGAATCCTCTCCCATCCTCACATGAAGATCATACAGAAATGGATCTTCCGGACTCCAGCTTCTCATATGTGGTATCATGATCACACACGGCTTTCCCGTCTTTCCGGATGCTTTCACCGGCCACATCTTTCTTGCCGTTATCGTAACTTCGTAATCAATATCTTTTATGCCATGTTCTTCTTCCATCTGGATCATTATAGAAGACTGGTCATAAAGAGGTGTGATCTTAAGATGTCCGATATAACACTCTGGAACTTTTTCAATCCATACGGTCTGCCAGATTCCACTCTGTGCCGTATAGAACATCCCACCGTTTTTAAGTTTCTGTTTTCCTCTGCTATAATAACAAGTCTCCGAATAATCTCTTACTTTTACGGTCAACAGATTCTTTTCTTCTTTTAATGCTTCCGTAATATCATATGAAAATGGAAGATAGCCTCCCACATGCTTTCCCTGTTTCTTTCCATTTATATATACGACCGCACACTGATCTACCGCTCCAAAATGAAGGATCCATCTGCTTCCCTTCTCCGGCTTTACTTCATCCGGAAGCCTTCTCTTATACCATAGATATTCTTCTGGTTTTAACTGTCTGTTTACCCCCGACAATACAGCTTCCGGCGAAAACGGAACCAGGATATCCCCATCCATTTTCTTTGGAAATCCTTTTGTTTCTCTTATTGCATATTTCCATATTCCGTTCAGATTTACATAGCTTTTTCTGCGCATGAGCGGTCTTGGGTACTCCCCTAGTACATTCTTTTCATTTATATTGTCTGCCCATTTTGTCATTAACTGTTTCATGTTCATACACCCCTTTATTAAGCAAGTCTGACTTCGTGTAATCTCCCCTCGATCTCATTATCTGTCGTAATTACCGCGACCCTTGCGTCCCCCTGCTCCAGTTCGTACTCCCTGCACAGATATTTCTCCGGATATTCCTCAGGCTGCTTTTTCAGATATGGTATGCCGTCCTGTCCCCAGGCAAATTCATATGTGCGCATGTCCAGGCCCATTCCTCTTCTGGTTGCTTTCATAAAGCTTTCTTTTAATACCCAGAAGCGGTAAAACCACTCCGCCTGTTCTTTTTCATCCTTCCCATTGCGGATGATCTCACATTCTTCCCGGCAAAAATACCGTTCTGCCACCGGCATCCGCAGCTTTCCCTTCATCTCCACATCACAGCCTGTCTGAACATCTTCATGGTCACTACAGGCACACAATACATATTTTCCCGAATGTGACAGATTGAAAACTGCCGATTCCGGAAGTCTCAGAGCCTTCTTCATCTTTTCCCACAATATCCAGGCACCGACACTCCTTGCTTTGTCATCCACATTTTTAAGTTTATCCGCTTTATCTTTTCTCCACTCAGGCACTTTATCATAATATGCCTGATACGTCTCTTCTATTAGTAATGGTGTAATATCTGCTGCCCAAACACTTACCATTTTCCCACTCCTTTTTTACTATACAATTTTAGTCTAACACACTTTTTTAAAAATGAAAGAATTTATCGAATAAAAGTGTTGACAATCAAATCCCTTTGCGTTAATATATCATTAGTTTTACACTTTAAGTAATTAAAGTTTTGCAGTGCGAATATTTTACAGTGCGACTATGCTAGACTCACACGGGAAAAGAAATATCACACAGGCACAATTATCATACATGTTGGAGGATATTTATTATGATTATCGTATTAAAACCACGCACTACAAAAGATGATGTTTCTCGTGTCGAGAACATGGTCAAAAAGAGAGGACTTAACACACACGTTGTACAGGGCGAAGAGATGACAGTTATCGGTTGTATCGGTGACACAGCCAAAGTCGATTCCAAATTATTCGAAATTGATTCTGCAGTCGATAAAGTTATGCATGTACAGGAGCCATACAAATTAGCCAACCGTGCATTCCATCCGGAAGATTCCATCATCGATGTATCCGGTGTAAAAGTTGGCGGCGACAACCTGGCAATGATCGCCGGTCCTTGTTCCGTAGAATCTTACGAACAGGTACTTGAAATCGCCCAAGCTGCAAAAGCTTCCGGAGCCAACTTACTCCGCGGAGGTGCATTCAAGCCAAGAACAAGTCCTTATTCATTCCAGGGACTCGGACTGGAAGGACTCGACATCTTAACATCTGTAAAAGAAGCAACAGGACTTCCGATCGTAACCGAACTGATGTCAGACAAATACCTCGATATCTTTAACGAGAAAGTAGATCTTATCCAGATCGGTGCACGTAACATGCAGAACTTCGATCTGTTAAAAGAATTAGGACAACTTGACCGTCCAATCCTTTTAAAGAGAGGTCTGAACGCAACTTACGAAGAATGGATCATGTCAGCAGAATACATCATGGCATCCGGTAATGAAAATGTCATCCTCTGCGAACGCGGAATCCGTACTTTCGAAAGCTATACAAGAAATACTCTGGATCTTCAGAGTATCCCGGTACTTCGTAAACTGACACATCTTCCGATCATCGTTGACCCAAGTCATGCGGGCGGCAAATGGTGGTTAGTAGATTCTATGGCAATGGCCGCTGTAGCAGCAGGAGCCGACGGACTGATGATAGAAGTACACAATGATCCGGAATCCGCACTCTGCGACGGAGCTCAGTCATTAAAACCTAAGAAATACGACGAATTGATCAAAAAGGTTTCACAGATTGCAGGTGTTGTCGGCAAGACGATCTAATGCAGATAACCTGCCACTGGCAGTTCCTTACGAACGCATGGCGGTTCAGACAAAAACCTTACAGGAGTATATATTATGAAACTTACAGTTAATCTGGGAAAAGACAGTTATCCTATCTATATTGAAAACAACATATTATCCCAGGCCGGAGATTACATCCGAAAGATCTACCACGGAAAACGCATTATGATCATTTCCGATGACAATGTATTTCCGTTATATGGTGACCGGCTGATCCATACATTGGACTCCACTTACGAATGTCACCATCTGGTACTTCCTCACGGTGAATCAACCAAGGATTTCCAGACACTTCCGACTGTCTACAAGGCAATGCTGGAGGCAAAGATTTCCCGTAGTGATCTGGTCATCGCTCTTGGCGGCGGTGTCATCGGTGATCTTGCAGGATTTGCCGCTTCCAGTTATCTAAGAGGTGTAAGACTGGTACAGATTCCAACTTCACTGTTGGCGCAGGTTGATTCTTCTGTCGGTGGAAAAGTCGCAGTAGACCTTCCGGAAGGCAAGAATCTGGTCGGCGCATTCTATCAGCCTTCACTGGTGCTGATCGATCCACTGGTACTTAACACGCTGAAGGAACGATTTATCAACGATGGTATGGGAGAAGTTATCAAATACGGCTGCATCAAAGATGCGGATTTATTTAGTACCTTGGAATCACACAGTTCTTTTGAAGATTTAAAAGAAGAACTGCCTGCCATCATCACACGCTGTGTAGATATCAAACGAATGGTTGTAGAAAATGATCAGTTTGACACAGGTGAGCGTATGTTACTGAATTTCGGACATACACTGGCTCACACCATTGAACAACATTTCCATTATCAGCGGGAAAGTCATGGCGAAGCCATTGCCATCGGCATGTATCAGATCACCAGGATTGCCGAAGAAAAAGGATTAACACCAAAAGGAACTGCAGAACGTATCCAGAAGGTTTTAAAGACCTACGGACTTCCTTTTGAATGCGGTCTCACTCTTGGGACATTAACCGAAGCGATTGCCTTAGATAAGAAGAATCTGAACGGTAATCTCAACGTCATACTACTTCATGAAATCGGTGACAGCTACATCGAAGCTACAGACATTCAGTTCTTTGCTGAAACAGCAAGGCTTGTATAAATAACAACAATTCTACGAACCGGCCTTATATGGCACTTCGTAATCAGAAAATAATGAATGTAATTTTGGAGGATATATATCATGGGTAAATTAGAAGGAAAAATCGCAATTGTAACAGGATCAGGAAAAGGAATCGGACGTGACGCAGCACTTGCTATCGCTGCTGAAGGTGCCACTGTCGTAACAGTAGCAAGAACACAGTCTGATCTTGATAAAACAGTAAAAATGATCGAAGATGCCGGCGGAACAGCAATCTCACTTTCCAGAGACCTTACAGACGGAGAACAGGTTGCCGACATGGTCAAAACTGTTGTTGATAAATACGGAAGAATTGATATTCTCGTTAACAATGCAGGCGGATACCCAAAAGAGATCTACAAAAATATCGAACATCAGGCAATTAAGATCTGGGAATGGTCAGAAGAACAGTGGGATCAGATCATCAAGACAAACTTGAGAATCCCATTCCTTGTAACTAAAAATGTTGTACCTGTAATGATAAAACAAGGAAAAGGAGATATCGTAAATGTATCTTCAAGAATGGGTCGTATTGCATCTCAGATGGGTGCATACGCTGTTGCAAAAGGCGGTATCGTAACCATGACCAAGACAACTGCTATCCAGACCAAAGAATACGGAATCAAATGTAATGCCGTATCTCCTGGAATCGTGGACACACCGGGGCAGAGAGTTTACAACCACTCTGTAGGACAGGACGGCTGCCCGATGGGAAGCTCAAAAGATGTTGCAAAAGCAATCATCTACCTGCTGGCAGATTCACCGGCAGTTATGACAGGACAGTCTATCGACCTGTTCACAACAGTATAGAACCAAATGACTACAAGAGACACTGTCATCACTGGCAGTGTCTCTTGTAGTCACTTCACAATTATTAACAATTCGTTCGTCTTTTCATCACACTTTCATCACAATTGCACTCTATACTATAAATTGTTCGAAAAAACAACACTTTAAATCTTTTTCATAACTTTTTCCTCAGGACTGCACTCCTCCCAAATAATGCAGTCCTTTTTTTATTTAATTTTTTAACACGATTGGTCTCCCGGTCCGGATATCCACCAGCCTAATGAATTAAATGTCAACCAAATTTATTTCCCCGGCTGTCCATAATAAGCATTTGCTCCATGTTTTCTATAGTAATGCTTATCCTGTAATTCCTGTGGTGCAGGTTTAACGTCTGGGTTGATCATTTCGCATCTTGCTGCCATCTTGGCAACTTCCTCTAATACTACTGCGTTGTGAACTGCTTCGTGAGCATCTTTGCCCCATGTGAATGGTCCATGGTTCTTGCAGAGTACTGCAGGTGTTGCAACATAGTCCAGATCATCTTCATCGAATCTGTCTGCGATCAGGACACCTGTATTTTTCTCATAAGCTTCATCGATTTCTTCTTTTGTAAGATTTCTTACACATGGCACTGTTCCGTACAGGTAATCTGCATGTGTAGTTCCGTAGCAAGGGATTCCTCTTCCTGCCTGAGCCCAGCTTGTTGCCCAAGGAGAATGTGTATGTACAACACCACCAATGTTCGGGAATCTGTTATACAGCTCTACATGTGTTGCTGTATCAGAAGATGGATTTAAGT
>OLCT01000292.1_pt1 | contig 11071 bp, 6 predicted proteins | sample 1607931 | NCBI WGS metagenome assembly OLCT01 (sample SAMN02674698, study PRJEB24791) | human gut metagenome, SKBSTL036 | isolation source: stool | host: Homo sapiens | place: USA
AAAATATATGACAGGATACAAGACTGTAGTAGGTATGGTAGAGGGAATGTTAGAAGAGATGAACATCACAGTTCCGGTTGCTCTTCACCTGGATCACGGCAGCTACGAAGGATGTATGAAATGTGTAGAAGCAGGATTTTCTTCTATCATGTTTGATGGATCTCACTATCCGATCGAAGAAAACATTGCAAAGACAAAAGAACTGGTAGCAGTTGTAAAAGAGCACGGAATGTCTCTGGAAGCTGAAGTTGGTTCTATCGGTGGAGAAGAAGACGGAGTTGTAGGAAAAGGTGAATGTGCAGATCCACAGGAATGTAAGATGATCGCTGATCTTGGTATCAATTTCCTTGCAGCAGGAATCGGTAACATCCACGGAAAATATCCAGAGAACTGGGAAGGACTCAGCTTCGAGACTCTGGATGCAATCCAGCAGCTGACAGGAGATATGCCACTGGTTCTTCACGGTGGTACAGGTATTCCGGAAGACATGATCAAAAAAGCGATCAGCCTCGGAGTTGCTAAGATCAATGTAAATACAGAGTGCCAGCTTGCGTTCGCAGATGCAACACGCAAATATATCGAAGCTGGAAAAGACCTGGAAGGAAAGGGATTCGACCCACGTAAATTATTAAAACCAGGCGCAGATGCAATCATGGCAACTGTAAAAGAAAAAATGGAGCTGTTTGGCTCTGTTGGAAAAGCAGAAGCGTAAGTAATAAGTATTTGTTAGAAATTTTAACTTGCCTTTTTGCGGTGATTGAGGTATACTAAGCCTCGTAGATGAGAACAAAGGCGTTCCAAGCTTGCTTGGAATGCCTTTTTTAGAAAATGCGTTTACAAAAGTGAAATGAAGGAAGGTAGTTTTATGAGCACAGAATTATTCAATGTAGCGGATATTTTTGGGGAAAATGTTTTCAATGACACAGTGATGCAGGAGCGTCTCCCGAAAAAGGTGTACAAGAAGCTGAAACAGACGATCGAAGAAGGAACAGAACTGGATATAGAGACAGCAGACGTCATTGCACATGAGATGAAAGAATGGGCAATCGAAAAAGGGGCGACACATTATACACACTGGTTTTTGCCGTTGACAGGTGTGACAGCGGAAAAGCATGACTCTTTTATTTCAGCTCCACTTCCAAGCGGAAAAGTGCTGATGAGTTTCTCAGGAAAAGAGCTGATCAAAGGAGAACCAGATGCATCTTCTTTCCCGTCAGGCGGACTTCGGGCTACCTTTGAGGCGAGAGGATATACAGCATGGGATTGTACTTCTCCGGCGTTTGTAAGACAGGACGCAGCAGGAGCTACACTTTGTATTCCGACCGCTTTCTGTTCTTATACAGGAGAAGCACTGGATCAGAAGACTCCACTGCTTCGTTCCATGCAGGCATTGAATGTACAGGCGCTCAGACTTCTGCGTTTGTTTGGAAATACAACTTCAAAGAAAGTGACTCCATCCGTTGGGGCAGAGCAGGAGTATTTCCTTGTAGATGCAGAAAAATTCCTTCAGAGAAAAGACTTAATATATACAGGACGTACGTTGTTTGGTGCGATGCCTCCGAAAGGACAGGAGCTGGACGACCACTATTTCGGAACAATCCGCCAGAGAATCGCTGCTTTTATGCGTGATGTGAACATTGAACTCTGGAAAGTAGGGGTTTCTTCCAAGACACAGCACAATGAGGTGGCACCGGCTCAGCATGAACTGGCACCGATTTATGCAGAAGCGAATATTGCGGTAGATCACAACCAGATTGTAATGCAGACATTAAAGCGGATCGCATGCGAGCACGGAATGAAATGTCTCCTTCATGAAAAACCATTTGCAGGCGTCAACGGTTCCGGAAAGCACGACAACTGGTCGATCATTACAGATGATGGAATCAATATGCTGGATCCGGGAACAACACCACATGAGAATATTCAGTTCTTGCTTGTTTTGACTTGCATTCTGAAGGCGGTTAACAAGCATGCGGATCTTCTGAGAGAATCGGCAGCAGATCCTGGAAATGATCACAGACTGGGAGCAAACGAAGCACCTCCTGCAATTATTTCCGTATTCCTTGGAGAACAGTTGGAAGATGTGATCGATCAGCTGATCAGTACAGGGGAAGCAACACACAGTCTGGAAGGCGGAAAGCTGGAGACTGGTGTAAGAACACTTCCAGAACTGACAAAGGATGCGACAGACAGAAACAGAACATCACCGTTTGCGTTTACAGGAAATAAATTTGAATTCCGTATGGTAGGTTCCAGAGATTCCATCGCATCTGCCAACATTGTTCTGAATACGATCGTGGCAGAGGCATTTGCAGAGGCTTGCGAAGTTCTGGAGAAAGCAGATGATTTCCAGCTTGCAGTTCATGATCTGATCAAAGAATATGCAATGGAGAATCAGAGAATCATTTTCAATGGAGACGGTTACTCTGAAGCCTGGGTGAAGGAAGCAGAAAGACGCGGACTTCCGAACATCAAATCTATGGTGGAAGCAATTCCGGCAATGGTGACAGAGAAAGCAGTGACATTGTTTGAGAGATTTGGAGTATTTACAAAAGCAGAGCTGGAATCCCGTGCAGAAATCCAGTACGAGAGTTATGCAAAAGCGATTAACATCGAAGCCCGTACGATGATCGATATGGCAAGAAAACAGTTTATCCCTGCAGTGATCAAATATACAAAAACGCTCGCAGATACAGTACTTGCGGTAAAGGAAGCAGGTGTGGATGCAAGTGTACAGGCAGAGACACTTGAGGAGATCACAGTACTCTTGAAAGAGGCAAGAGCAGCTCTGGCACGTCTGGAAGAGGTGACAGCACAGGCAGCTGCCAAAGAAGAAGGACCGGTACAGGCAAATTTCTACCACGATGAAGTGTGCCCGGCAATGGAGAATCTGAGAAGACCGATCGACAAACTGGAAATGATCGTGGACAAAGAGGCATGGCCGATGCCTTCTTACGGAGATCTGATCTTCGAAGTTTAATCAATCAAAGAAATGAAGAAAAAACCGGATGCGATTTGAACGAGAATCGTGTCCGGATTTTTGTAATGGGAGGGAATAAAAAGTATGAAGACAGCAGCAGAATTGAGACAGCTTGTGACAAGGATCGATCACAGGAGTTATCCTGCCTATAAAGACACAAAGGGAATGTATCAGTTTCCGGGCTATCTGCTATCTATTGACCATGTACAGGGAGATCCGTTTGCATCTCCATCCAGGGTCAGTATTCAGGTGAAAGGAAAGATTGCAGGATTTCCGGAGCAGTTATATCAGACGAAATGGCAGAAAACAGCATTGGAGGATGCGCTGATCCGGCAGTTCGGACAGTGTTGTGAGAAATTTGGATTCAAGGCAAAGGGATCCGGAAAGAGCGGGATGATCTCTATCAGCCGGTGCGGTCAGGAAGTGCTGGAGAGAAGTGCGGCGCAGATCGATGAAAAAACAGGAGATATCCACATTCGTCTGGAAGTGGGATTTCCGGCAAACGGAAGGACGATCAATGCAAGAGAATGGATCCGGATCTTTTTTGAGTTTCTTCCGGAGTGTGTCGAAAAGGCACTCTACTATAAAAACTGTGATGCGAAGAGACTGCAGAAGATCAGTGATCTGGCAGAGGACCAGCAGGCACTTCGAGACATACTGCCAAAGCTGGGATTGTGTGCTTTTGTTGCAAACGGATCTATTCTGCCGCGAGAGTCAGGCGTTTCCGTCCGTCCGATGAAAAGCGCAGTTTGTTTCCGGTCTCCAGAGGAGATGGAAGTGGAAATTACGCTGCCGCACAGAGGTGTGATAAGAGGAATGGGAATCCGAAAAGGGATCACGCTGATCGTGGGAGGCGGATACCATGGGAAGTCCACTCTTTTGAAGGCGTTGGAGTTTGGCGTGTACAATCATATTGCAGGTGATGGAAGAGAATATGTGATCACTGATTCCACAGCAGTCAAGCTTCGCGCAGAAGACGGAAGAAGTATCAAAAAAACGGACATTTCCATGTTTATCAATGATCTGCCAAATGGAAAAGATACCACTCATTTTTATACAGAGGATGCCAGCGGAAGTACGTCTCAGGCTGCAAACGTTGTGGAAGCAATGGAAGCGAAAGCAGGTGTCATGCTGATCGATGAGGATACCAGCGCGACAAATTTCATGATCCGGGATGAACTGATGCAGAGGGTAATCCACCGGGATATGGAGCCGATCACGCCGTTTATCGAACGCATCCGGGAGTTATATGAAGAAGAGGGGATTTCCACTGTGATTGTGGCGGGAAGCTCCGGAGCTTATTTTCATATCGCGGACTGCATCGTGCAGATGGATCGGTACATGCCGAAGGATATCACGCAGACGGCGAAAAAAGAAGCAGAACAGTTTCCTCAGTTGAGCGGACCGAAAGAGAAAGCGAAAAAGCCTGCTTTTGCAAGAAAACCACAGCAGGGACGGGAGTGGAAAGGAAATGACCGCATCAAAATGAAGACCTTGGGGAAAGAAGCGATTTCCATCAATCGGGAGACGATCGATCTGCGTTATGTGGAGCAGATCACAGACAGCGAACAGGTAACTGCTCTCGGATATTGTGTAAAATATGCGCAGCGCCATTTACTGGATGGAACACGTACCTTGCAGGAAGTCGTGGCAATGCTGGAAGAGAAGATTGAGAAGGAGTCGCTTGCCGCACTTTGTGAAAGCACCTCTTCTGTTGCCAGCCTGGCCCGTCCGAGAACGCAGGAGATCTTCGCATGTTTTGACCGGTATCGGGGATTAAAATTATAGATACAGGGGGAATAGAAGATGAGGTTTATCCATTTGTCAGATCTGCACATCGGCAGACAGCTTCATCAGTACAATTTAAAAGAAGATCAGGAGCATATTCTGGGGGAAGTGGTGGAGTATGCCAGAATGCTGAGACCGGATGCAATCGTGATCGCAGGGGATGTGTATGATAAGTCTGTACCATCTGCTGAGGCGGTGGGGATTTTTGACTGGTTTTTGACTGCACTTTCTGCACTGAAACCGGAAATTCCGATCCTGATCATCAGCGGAAACCATGATTCCGCGCAAAGGATTGACTATGCCAGTGGAATTCTTGGGCAAAAGGGGATTTACATTGCAGGAAAACTGCCGCAGAATCAGGAAGAATTTCTCAAAAAAGTGACACTTCAGGATGAATACGGAGAGGTGGATTTTTATCTTCTCCCGTTTCTGAAACCGGGATATGTAAGAACCGTGTTTGACGGAGAAATGCCGGAGAGCTACAGTAAGGCAGTACAGATGCTGCTGGAGAGAGAACTGGTTGATACCACCAAAAGAAACGTCATTGTGACGCATCAGTTTTATACCGGGGCAGGTCAAAACACAGAGACTTGTGATTCAGAGATTTTCTCCGTGGGAGGGATTGATAATGTGGATGTTACGCCGCTTCTTCGATTTGACTATGCGGCGCTGGGACATCTGCACAGCGCTCAGAAGGTAGGAAGAGAGTCTGTGCGTTATCCGGGGACACTGCTGAAATATTCTGTCAGTGAGTGCAATCAGACAAAATCTCTGCATCTGGTGACGCTGAAAGAGAAGGGCACACCTGTGGAAGTGGAGACTTATCCACTGCATCCGCTTAGGGATGTGAAAAAGTTCAGGGGAACACTAAAGGAATTGTTGAAAACTGTTCCTGAGGAAGCGAAAGAGGACTATGTCAGTATCACACTGACGGATGAGACAGATCCATATCGACCGAAGGAACAGCTGGAGAAGGTATTTTCCCACATTCTGGAGGTACGTATGGATAATTCCCGCACCAGGCAAAAGCTGATGAAAGATGCGGAAGTTGTGCGCATGGCATCTCCGCTTGAAATTTTCGGGGACTTTTTTCAGGAGATGCAGGGAAGAGCGCTGAATGCAGAAGAGCAGCAGGTGATGAACAAGATCGCAGAAGAGATGGAGGAAGAATAGATGAAGCCGATCAAATTGACAATGTCTGCCTTTGGGTCCTACAGGGGAGTGGAGAGAATCGATTTTACAGGAATACAAAACGGATGTTTTCTGATCACGGGCGATACCGGCGCCGGAAAGACAACCATCTTTGATGCCGTAACCTATGCACTTTATGGAAGAACCAGCGGAGGAAAGCGGGACGGAAACATGATGCGCAGCCAGTATGCAGATTCCGAGACAGACACATATGTGGAGTTTCAGTTTCTGTACCGGGATCAGGAATATACCGTCCGAAGAAATCCGGAATATTTGCGTCCTTCCAAACGAAAGAATGCGGACGGGACAATAAAGTTTGTCAAAGAGACTGCAAAGATCAGCCTGATTCTTCCGGATGGAAGTGAATTTCAGGGAAAGAAAAAAGAGATCGATCTGAAGATAGAGGAGATCATCGGGCTGGATGTCAATCAGTTTACCCAGATCGCGATGATCGCGCAGGGCGATTTTTTGAAGCTTTTGCATGCGGAATCAAAAGAACGAAAGCAGATTTTTTCAAAAATTTTTCATACACGGATTTTCTGGAAGATTCAGGACACACTGAAAGAGCAGGCAAAAGAGCTGTACATTCAGTTGGAAAAAAACAGCATGGACTGCAGGCGGGAAATGGAACGGGTGCAGATTGCACAGAATGATGAAAGAAGAGATGTCTGGGAACAGCTGCTGAGCCTTCAACTGCCGCCTCAAAAAGAAGTGCTGGACTGTGTGGAAATAATCTGTCAGTCCGGGGAAGCAAAGGAGAAGAGTCAGGAGAAGAAAAATGCACAGGAAGAAAAACGTGCGGATGCGATACAGATTGAATTGAAAAACAGGCAGAATACCAATCATCTGTTTGAATTGCTGAAAAAGACCAGAGATCAGTTGGAGATCTTGAAGGGGCAGGAGAGCAAAGCGGAAGAAATGCGAAAACAGATCCATGCAGCAATCCGCGCAGAGAAGGCGGCTGCAGCAGAAGAACAATTGCAGAAAACAAAGGCAGAATGCGCCAATCTGAAGAAAGAGTCCCAAGAGCTTGAAGAAAAGCTGAAACAGCAGGCAAAAGATTTGGAAAGCGCAGGTGCATTGTATCAGGAAAGAGAGGCACTTTCCAAAAAAGAAGAGCCGAAGATCCAGGAACAGATCCTCAGGATCCAGGAAATACTTCCGAAATTGAAACAGGTTCACAGTCTGAAGGAACAGTATCAAAAGTCAGAACAGGATATGCAGGACTGTATGAAAAAATGTCAGGAAACCTCACAGAGATATGAGCGGTTATATCAGAAATACTTTGAAGAACAGGCGGGCATTCTTGCAAGAGAGCTGCAGGAGGGAGAACCCTGTCCGGTGTGCGGTTCCTGCAGTCATCCGAAAAAAGCGGTATTATCCGGAGGCGCACCAAAAAAAGAGCAGGTGGAGCGTGCAAAAGCAATGCGGGATCAGGCAGAAAAAGAGCGCACAGAAGTTTTGGAACGGTTTCAGGCAGTGAAGGGAAGACTGGAGTCAGAACAGTCCATGATTGTCGGATTTCTGGAAAAAGAAGGAAAAACAGAAACGGATTTTGATGAAAAAGAAGCAGAAAATGCTCTTCGTAAGCTTACAGAAGATTTAAAAAAACTCCAGTCTTCGTTCAAAAATGCACAGGATCATTATCAGAAGCTGACGCAGGAGAAAAGCCGGATTCTGGGACAGGCAGAAAGCAAAAAATCCCAGCTGATCCTCTGGAATAAGAAAGTCAAAGACGAGGAAGAATATTTTCGGAAAGAGTTTCAAAAACAGAACTTTCAAAGTCAAGAGGAGTACGAGCAGGCAAAGCAGTGGATCAAAAGCCGGGAGGCGAGAGAAGCCAATTTAAAGAAGTATGAAACCGCTCTTTTAGAAGTATCGTCCCGGTATGAGACATTAAAACAGCAGACAGAGGGGAAACAGATCGCACCGATCGAGAAGCTGGAACAAGAACTGACGATCATTCGTGAAAAACTGCGCCTTGGCAGAGAGGAAAGTATGATGCTGCATACAAGAAATGAGATCAACCGGAGAGCAAGGAAAGCGTTGATTTGTGATTTTTCAGATGCCGAAAAGCTGCGCAGCCAATACGAAATGATGGGGAATCTAAGCCGTACGGCCAATGGAAATCTAAGCGGAAGCGTGAAGCTGGACTTCGAGACTTATGTGCAGCGCCAGTATTTCCGGCAGATCATTCATGCGGCGAATGTGCGCCTGGCAAGAATGACCGGACAGGAATTTATCCTGCAGTGCCGGGATATCGGAAGCCTGAGCAGTCAGGCGCAGGCAGGACTTGATCTGGATGTTTATGACCTGGTCAATGACTCGGTGCGGGATGTAAAAACTCTTTCCGGAGGAGAATCGTTTATGGCATCTCTTTCCATGGCACTGGGGCTGGCGGACATTGTACAAAATACAGCGGGCGCAGTGAGTCTGGAGACGATGTTTGTAGATGAGGGATTTGGATCTCTGGATGACATGGCAAGAGAACGGGCGATCCAGATTTTGAAAGAACTGGCGGGAGAAAAAGGACTTGTGGGAATTATTTCACATGTCAATGAATTAAAAGAGCAGATCGAATGGCAGCTGGAAGTAAAAAAAACAGAGCATGGAAGTCATGTAAAGTGGAATTTCATGGCATAAAAGACAGGAAGTGATCGACATGAGAAAAACAGCAGTCAGGGCAGTGGCTCTGGCAGCGGTCTGTTTTCTGAGTGTGTTTGGGACATGCAGCTATGCAAAAGAGGCCACATCGGAGCCGATCCAGATTGTAGTGTTGGGTGACAGTATCGCAAAAGGATATTGCGGAGCAAACAAACCCGAGCTTTACTGTTATGGACAGACTGTGGCAGAAGAAATCGCACAGGGAGCAGGAAAATCATATTTGTATCAGAATTATGCGAAAAACGGACTTGCCACTCGAGAATTCAACGAAAAGGTGTTGAAAGGGCAGGAAGTGCAGGATAGTCTTTCCGGGGCAGATGTGATTTTGATCACAATGGGATCCAATGATCTTCTGAATGAATTTAAGAAGACCGCACAGGAAATTTTGAATACGGATACAAAATTTAAAAGTGCGGATGAGGCGCTCAAAGAAGTGACAGAGCATGTGAAAAGTAATCCGCTTTTAGTCTTTCGCATCATTGATGCTCTGGGAAACTGGGATTATCAGGAATTTGAGACACAGTGGATAGAGGCTATGGATACCATTTCTTCCTGTAAAAAAGAAGAGGCACAGATCGTAGTGACCAACATTTACAATCCGGTGAAACAGATGGAGCTTCCGGGAACGATGAATCAGGTCGTGGAGGATATCATCGGGAATATGAACCGGATTCTGGAAAAGCGAAGCAGCGAGTACGGATATCAGATTGCAGATCTGGCGAATTCACAGGTGACAGAGCATGTCCAGAAGGACGGACTGCATCCGGATCAGGCAGGACAGGATCTGATCGCCGAAATTGTGCGGGCGCAGATTACAGGGTATGAAAGAAATATGCCCAAAAGTCAGGTAGACGGAACCGCCGTGAAAGTGGAAGAAATCCCGGAGGAGAAACAGTCACAGATCAGACCTGAGAAATGGGGCATCTGTCTGATCCTGGCAGCAGTCATGCTGGGCGGTGTCAGATTTTTGCAGAAAAATAGGAAAGAAAACAGGCATAAATAAAGTACAAAACTATATCACAGTTATAACACAAAAACTTCACAAAGTTCTGGTATCGTCTTATCTTATAAAACAGGGAAATCCTGTAAAAAGCAGGGAGTAGGAGGACGAGATTTTGATAGAAGTAAAGAACCTTGTGAAAAAATACGGAAATCATATGGCCATAGACCACCTGAATTTCAAGATTGAAAAAGGGCAGGTCTATGGTTTTTTAGGTCCAAACGGGGCAGGAAAGTCTACCACGATGAATATTATGACGGGGTATCTTGGAGCCACAGAGGGAGAAGTACTGATCGACGGACATGATATTTTAAAGGAGCCAAAGGAGGCAAAAAAGCACATCGGATATCTGCCGGAAATACCGCCGCTTTATGTGGATATGCAGGTGATGGAATATCTGGAATTTGCTGCAGAACTAAAAGGGATTCCGAAACAGCAGAGAGAGTCTGCCATCGATGAGGTGATTCAAATGGCAAAACTTGAGGATGTAAAGCTGCGTCTGATCCGCAATCTGTCCAAAGGATACCGGCAGAGAGTGGGGCTTGCACAGGCAATCCTCGGATTTCCGGAGATCATCATTCTGGATGAACCGACAGTCGGTCTGGATCCGAAGCAGATCATTGAGATCCGTGAGCTGATCCGGGAACTTGCAAAAAAACATACCGTTATTTTAAGCTCGCATATTCTGGCTGAGATCCGGGAAGTGTGCGATTTCATTCTGATCATATCCAAGGGAAAACTGGTGGCAAGTGATACACCGGACAGACTGGAGGAAAAGATGAGCGGAACCGAAACTGTGGAGATTCTGGCAAAAGCCAGTGCAGCCGAGGTTCGGGCGCTATTGTTAAATGTAGAGCATATCAGTAATATCCATACCCAGGAACGGGCGGACAAAACATGCAGTGCCAGAATACAGACGGAAGGCGGATGTGATATCCGGGAAGCGCTTTTCTTTGCGTTTGCAAAAAATGAATGTCCTCTGTTGGAGTTGCAGACTTCAAGGATAAGCCTGGAAGAAGTATTTTTGGAACTGACACAAAACGATGCAGTCGGAGAGGAGGAACGGACAAATGCTGGCAATTTATAAACGAGAACTGAAGTCCTATTTTCATTCTATGACAGGGTGCGTATTTATTGCGTTTCTGGTGATGTTTACGGGAATTTATTTTATGGCATACAATCTGAATGCAGGATATCCTTACTTCTCCTACACACTCTCAGGCTCCCTGATCGTATTTCTGGTCGGGATTCCGCTTCTGACGATGCGGAGTTTTTCTGAAGAGCGGAAAACAAAAACAGATCAGCTGCTTTTAACAGCGCCGCTAAGTCTGACAAAAGTAGTGCTTGGCAAATATTTCGCCATGGTGACAGTACTGGCAGTTCCGAATGTGATCTTCTGCCTGTTCCCGCTTTTGATCAAACTGCAGGGAACTGCATATCTTCTGGTA
>OLCT01000300.1_pt1 | contig 10819 bp, 9 predicted proteins | sample 1607931 | NCBI WGS metagenome assembly OLCT01 (sample SAMN02674698, study PRJEB24791) | human gut metagenome, SKBSTL036 | isolation source: stool | host: Homo sapiens | place: USA
TTGCAACGGTGTACAAAGGGAACATAATAAAAAACTTAATAATGGACTGCCAATCTTACACAAAGTACCGCCCAAACGAGACTACGGGCGGTATTTTTGTATCATGGCGGAGAAAGGAGGAACTTCCCACGGGGGCTTGACTGAAAAGTTGAGCCCCTTTTTTCATGCCAAAAAACAGGAGGTAAATGCTTATGGCAGATGATAAAACCACAAAAACGCCGGAACAGCCGGTAACGGATAGCGGGCCGGGCAAGGAAACGCCTCCCGCTCCCCCAAAAGAGCCGGAGAAGGTTTCCGTTTCTCCGGAGCCGGAAAAAAAGACGGAACCGGAGGTAAAGAACCCGCAGGTTTCCGTCTATAACTTCGCTGAAATTATGAAGGAAAAGAAGGTCGAGGAACGGGCGGCAGCTCCCAGCGGGGAAAAGCCTGCCCCGGCAAAAACGGAAAAACCGGAAAAGCAGCCGGAGGCTCCGAAGAAAGCGGAGGAAAAACCCAAAGAGCCGGAACAGCCGAAGCGCCGGGGCCGTCCCCCGAAAGCAGATAAGAACAAGGCCGCAACCCCGAAGCCCGAAGCTCCCGCACAGAAACCGGAAAATGAGGTCAAAAAGGAACCGGAGAAAAAAACGGCGCCAACGGTACAGGCCGCTCCCGCTCCGAAGGAACCCGAAAAACCGAAGGATGCACCACGCCGGGGCAAGGAACAGATCGTCTATATCAAGCTGAACGAGCTTCACGCCTTCAAGAACCATCCCTTTGAGGTTCGGGATGATGAAGAAATGCGGGCTATGGTGTCCAGCGTCAAGGACAAGGGCGTGACCCAGCCCGCTATCGTCCGTCCCCGTGAGGATGGCGGCTATGAGATCGTGTCCGGCCACCGCCGCCAGAAAGCCAGCGAGCTTGCCGGATATGCGGATATGCCCTGTATCGTCCGAAACCTGACGGACGATGAAGCCATCACGCAGATGGTCGAGGACAATCTCAACCAGCGTGAAGAAATCCTCCCCAGTGAGCGGGCCAAAGCCTTGAAAATGCAGCTTGAGGCCATCAAGCACCAGGGCTCCCGCACTTCGGGCCAGATTGACCCGAAGGACGCAGGCAAACGCTCCAACGAGATTGTGGCCGAGCGCAATAAGATGGCGGTCAAGCAGGTGCAGCGGTATATCCGGCTCAATGAGCTGGTTCCCGACCTGATGAAGCTGATGGATGAAAAAAAGCTGGGCTTTACTACGGCGGTGGAGCTTTCCTATATCGGCAAGAAGAACCAGAACTATATCGCCGTCGCCATTGACAGCCAGCAGTCCTCGCCTTCACAGGCGCAGGCAAAGCGTATGCGTGAGTTGGACGAAAAGAAGCTACTCAACGGGGATGTGATCGACGGCATTATGATGGAGGACAAAAAGGAGGTAGACAAAGTGATTTTGACAGGTGCGGAACTGAGCAAGTATTTCGGCAAGGAAACTACGCCGAGGGAAATGAAGGACCAGATCATCAAGCTGCTGGACGACTGGAAGGGTCAGCAGAAGGAACATGAAAAGCCGGAGAAGAAAACCGAACAGGAAAAGTAAGCCCAAACTTCGGGTCAGCATGGCCCGAGGATTGCGGGGCTCTGCCCCGCGCCCCGAAGCTCTGGAGATATAAATTATTCCCCGTCGCCAGTTATTCCGTAGCATAGCCGGGAAAATCAGTCAAGGGCAGCGCCGCCGCAGGCGGTGCCAGAGGCACCCTTGACGGATTTCTCCCGGTTATGCTTTTTCCCGGTCAAGCGACGGGGATATAAATTCTCCAGAGCCGTTCCCCTTCCCGGGGGAAGGGGCGGAGGGGTTGGGCGAACTCTTGCTTTTCCCTAAACCAAAACAGAAATGGAGGCTCAACCAATGAAACGACCTTTAGCATACCTGACCGCCGCATGGAGCGGCGAGCCGGATGTTGATATGGAGCTGGCGGCCCACTACTGCCGCCTTGCTTATGAGGCGGGCTTTTCCCCGATCTGCCCGCTCTTGTATCTGCCGCTGTTTTTGAATGACAGCGTTCCCGAGGAACACAAGGCCGGGATTGATATGCGCCGGGATATGCTGCGGCGCTCCCACACCCTGATTGTCTGCGGCAGCGCTGTGGACGAGGATGTAAAAAATGATATTGCGGTTGCCGGGCGGCTGGGCATTGCGGCGACCACACTGGAAGGGGTGCTTGCCGTGAAGGGACACGGCACCCCGGGCCATGCCGGACATTAAGCTGGGGAGCCTTTTTGACGGGATCGGCGTGTTCCCTCTGGCTGCTTCCCGGTGCGGTATCCGTCCGGTATGGGCCAGTGAGATTGAAAAAGCGCCCATCTCCATAACCAAAAGGCACTTTCCCGACATGGTGCATTTGGGGGATATTACGAAGGTGGACGGCGGGAAAATCCCACCTGTCCATATAATTACCTTCGGTTCCCCCTGTCAGAACCTTTCTCTGATCGGCAACCGCTCCGGCCTTGCCGGGGCAAAATCAAGCCTGTTCTATCAGGCGTTTCGTATCATACAGGAAATGAGGGATGCTACTGATAACCTATATCCAGCTATCGCTGTTTGGGAAAACGTCATGGGAGCGTTTTCTACAAATGACCGGATGGACTTTAGAGCCGTCCTATCCGCCTTCTCGGACACCGAAGTTCCAATGCCTCCTTCGGGAAGATGGGGAAACGCCGGAATGGTGCGAGGGGGAACGCCTGATGTGTGCTGGCGGCTCATGGACGCCCAGTATTGGGCAGGCTCCCGAAGGCTGGCACGAAGGCAGCGGATTTTCGTCGTGGCGGATTTTGGAGGCAGACGTGCCGCAGACATACTATTTAAGCCCCGTCCAATGCTCCCACTTCCTCCGCCTTGCGGAGAGGGCGGGTGGGCCGCCGCCGAAGGAGATCGAACAGCTTCTTTTGAAACAGGGCGGCAGATACCAGTCATCCACCCCTTTCAGTGCTTCCGTATGCGGGGAGCGGCAAAAAGGCAGGAAGAAACGGCCTTCCGAAACAGCTTCGGATTACCAACTGACCCTTTTCCCACTCTTTTAGCCAGTGATGTAACGCCCTTTGCCTTCTGGTATGAGGGCGACCCGGAGGGCGGCTGTATCCGTTTTCTGACGGAAACGGAAAGCGAACGGCTGATGGGGCTGCCGGAGGGCTGGACAAAGTACGGGGCGGACGGCGTGGAGATCCGGCCTCTGCAACGCTACAAGGCACTGGGAAACGCGATTGCCCTCCCTTGCGCCGATTACATTATGGCCGGGATTTATGAGGTGCTGGCTGACCGGGCCGGAAAGGAGGAATGAGCCCATGTTTGAAGCCTATATAACCAATACAGCCCTGTACCCCTTAATGGGGATCGAGGTAGGGACAACGGTACATTTCCCCATGACGACACAGGAGTTGCAGGCCGCCCTTGCCAAAATCGGGATAGACGGGAAACGGTACAGCGAAGTGTTCTTTACCAGCTTTGACAGTGATGTGCTGGGGCTCTACGATCATCTCTACGAATGTGAGAACATCGACGAGCTGAACGAGCTGGGCCACGCCCTGCTGGAAGTACGGGATAAGGGCGGACTGGAAACCTTTGAAGCCGCTCTTGTCTTGGGAAACCACACAAGGAGCGTGAAGGATTTGATAAACCTGACGCAGAACCTTGACCTTTACCGCTTTTACCCGGATATTTCCGATGATGAAGGGCTGGGCCGTCTTTACGCCGACGAGCTTGGGACTATCGACATACCGGAGCACATTCAGAACTACTTCGATTATGAGGCATACGGGCGGGATGTGCGTATCAACGAGGGCGGCGTATTCGCTCCCGGTGGGTATGTGTCGGCAGTCCCGGAGGGCTTCAAGGAGTATTACCACGGGCCGCAGGACATTCCGCCGGAACACCGGATATTTGCCTATCCTGAAAAGGCCGAGCCTGTCCACTCCATTCTCGCTGCACTCAAACGGTTTCAAGAAGCCCCGCCCGCTCCGAAAAAGGACAAGGCGGGGCCTTCCCATGAAGAACGGTAAGACTTCGGGCCAGCATGGCCCGAAGCATGAAGGAGGTGCATACCATCAACTATTACCCTATCAATGAAGGAGCCGCCCGCCGGGCAAAAGAAATGAACAGCTTTTCCGACTACAAGGAAGGGAGCGCAACGGCGGAATACCGGGCAATGGTGGACAAGGCCGCCGCCATAGCGGAAAAGCAGAAATCCCGGGTGGACCCCATGTACCATGAGAAGATCGACCATCTGTTAGACACCTACGCCCGCAAGCTGGCCGAAAACATGAACCAAGGCTTTGCCATTGACGCGAGGGTTCCCTCTGTGCTGATCGCCGGGCCTTCCAATTTCCCGGTGGGAAAGAAGGAAAAACAGAACCGGGCGCGGGACAGCAACATGGAGGAATGGCGGCATATTCAAGGGCTGCTGGATAAGATACGCAGCACCGGCATGGGCGGGATCAGCGCCGATGACCCGGCAGCGATTGAAAAGCTCCAGAAGAAGCTGGACGGGCTGGAACGCTCCCAGCTCATTATGAAGGAGGTCAACGCCTATTACCGCAAGCATGGCAAGCTGGACGGCTGTGCGCTGCTGTCGCCGGACCAGATTGAAAAGCTGAAAGCAAGCATGGCGTCAAGTTGGCGAAGCGACCCGAGGCCCTTTGAAAGTTACCAGCTAACCAACAACAATGCGGAGATCCGCCGGGTAAAGGCCCGTATCGAACAGCTTTCCAAACAGGCACAGCAGGAATTTTCCGGCTGGGAGTTCGATGGGGGTCGTGTGGAAATGAACCGGGAGGACAACCGCTTGCAGGTGTTCTTTGACGGAAAGCCTGACGCGGACACCCGGGCCGAGCTGAAAAGCAGCGGCTTTCGTTGGGCTCCCAGCGTGGGCGCATGGCAGAGGCAGCTCACGGACAACGCCATCCGGGCGGCTGACCGTTTGGAATGTATCAAGCCGCTGTCCGGCGAAAAGCCCTCCCAGCTTCAAAAGAAGCCCTCTATCTTGCAGACCATGCGGGAACAGGGCGAAAAAGTCCAGACGGAGCCGGAAAAGAAAGCTCCGTCCGGCAGAGATGCCGAGCGGTAAGCCTCGGGCCACATTGGCCCGAGGTTTTCTGTTCCCCGAGATTGTACGGGGGCCTCCCGGATAGCGGGAACCCCGACGGAAAGGAGGTTTTATGCAGGAAGAAGTAAACCAAAAAACGGTTGCCCTTTCGATCAGGACAACGAAGCTCACGGGAAAAGTGCTGGCTGCCGCTCTCGGGAAGGTGGCGCGGGCGGTGCAAAAGCACCACCGGAAGGCGCTGACCCCGCAGGGACGCCAGAGCGTGAAAAAGCTGATGAACCACTATGGCGGCAAAAGTGCCATGCCCTATGTGGGAGCTCCAAAGGATTTTGACCGGATCGCGAAGGAGTTCCATGTGGACTACGCTTTCCATAAAGTGAGCCCCGGTCATTACCTGCTGTTTTTCAAGGCTAATCAGGCGGACGCTATCACGGCGGCCTTCCAGAAGTACAGCGCAAAGGTGCTGAACAAAGAGCAGGACAAGGCTTCCATCCTCGGCCAGCTTCGGAAATTCACGGAGCAGATCAGGACACAGGCAAAGGAAAAGCAGCGGACCAGAGAGGCGGTGAAGGACGGACGTTGAGTGACAAGATCAGAAAATATGTGCTCCCAAACCTGCCGTACCTCTTTGTGTTCTGGTTTTTCTCCAAAATCGGGACGGCCTACCGGATCGCCCCCGGCACAGACTTCGGGACAAAGCTCATGGGGATGCTCGATACCTTCCCCAAAGCCTTTGAAACCTACTGGCCGGGGCTTGGCGGTATTGACCTGCTGGTGGGCCTTGCCGGTGCGGCTGGGGTGTATCTGCTGATACAGTCAAAGATCAGGCAGGCGAAAAAATTCCGGCGGGATGCGGAATACGGCACCGCCCGCTTTGGAACAAAGGAGGATATAAAGCCGTTTGTTGACCCTAAATTTCAGAACAATGTCATTCTGACCGGGACGGAGTTCCTTACCATGAACACCCGTCCGAAGATACCCGCCAATGCCCGGAACCTAAACGCCTGCGTCATCGGCTCGTCCGGCTCGGGAAAGACAAGGTTCTGGTTGACCCCGCAGCTCCTTCAAGCCCATTCCTCGTATGTGGTGGTAGACCCGAAGGGCGGCACCCTCGACCAGTGCGGGCGGTTTCTGCAACGGGAGAAATACAGGGTGCGGGTGTTCAACAGTATCGACTTTTCAAAATCCATGCACTACAATCCGCTGGCCTATATCAAGACAGAAAGCGATGTTTTGAAATTTGTTACCGCCCTGATTGCCAACACCAAAGGCGACGGCAAGGAGGGCGACGAGTTCTGGACAAAAGCAGAAACCCTCTTGTACTGCGCCCTTGTGTCCTACATCGTCTTTGAGGGGCCGGAGGAAGAACGCAACATGAATACGCTGGTGGAAATGATAAACAGCATGGAAGTCCGGGAGGATGACGAAACCTTCAAAAACGCGGTGGACTATATGTTTGACGGGCTGGAACGCCGCAGCCCCCAGCACTTCGCCGTGAGGCAATATAAGAAATACAAGCTCGCCAGCGGCAAGACAGCCAAAAGCATTTTGATTTCCTGCGGTGCAAGACTGGCTCCCTTTGATATTCCCCAACTTCGGGAGATCATGTCTTATGACGAACTGGAGCTGGATAAGCTGGGGGATGAAAAATCAGCGCTGTTCTTTCTTATCAGCGACACGGACACCACCTACAACTTTTTGGTTGCCCTCGCTTTTTCGCAGATGTTCAACCTTCTGTGTGAACGGGCTGACAACACCTATGGCGGGCGTCTGCCCTACCATGTGCGGGTGCTGTGGGACGAGGCAGCCAATACCGGACAGGTGCCGGGGCTGGAAAAAATCGTGGCTGTCATCCGCTCCCGCGAGATCAGCCTGACGCTTTTTTATCAGGCAATGAGCCAGTGCAAGGCATTGTACAAAGACCATTCCGAAACCATCATGGGAAACATGGACAGTATCGTGTTCCTCGGAGGCCGGGAGGCTTCCACCCTAAAGGATATTTCGGAAAACTGGCTGGGCAAGGCCACCATTTCCATGCAGACCGAGGGCCGCAGCCGTGGACAGTCTGAAAGTTACAGCCAGAATATGCAGCGGCTTGGCCGGGAGCTGATGACCACCAGCGAGATCACCACCATGCCCGGAGATAAATGTATCTTGCAGCTTAGGGGGCTCCCGCCTTTCCTGTCCCCGAAGTATGACTTGAAAAAGCACCCGAATTACAAGTACACAGCCGAATTTGATAAAAAGAAAAACGCCTTCCGCTTGGAAAGCCTGTTCCGCCACCGGCCATTGAGACTAAAGCCGGAGGACGAATACACGGTGTACGAAGTGGACGGCTCCGACACGGACGAAGAAGCTGACCTGTTGAATTTCGATGATCTGGACAGCGACGAGTTTGTGTAACTTCGGGCCATGATGACCCGAAGCGCCGCCGATGTGGGCGGCTTTTTTTGTACCCAAAACCATCAAACAAACAAAATGGAGGAACGTATATGGAATTTTTCAATCAGGCAATCGACATTCTTAAAATTCTGGTCATGGCTCTTGGCGCTGGTCTGGCGGTATGGGGCGTCATCAACCTTCTGGAAGGTTACGGGTCGGACAACCCTGCGGCAAAAAGCCAGGGCATTAAGCAGCTCATGGCGGGCGGCGGTGTCGTTCTGATCGGCCTTCAGCTTATCCCTCTGCTGTCCGGGCTGTTCAGCTAAATGTCACCCGTTGTCCCTTTTCCAGAAAAGGAGCTGATATATGGACTTTATCATCGACGCAATCGTTGAATGGCTGAAAGGTCTGCTCGTCGATGGTATCATGGGAAATCTGGACGGCCTTTTCGATAACGTCAATCAGAGCGTTGGCGAGATCGCCACACAGGTAGGCACGACCCCGGCGGACTGGAACGCCGGGGTCTTTTCCATGATACGACAGATCTCCGAAACTGCCATTCTGCCAATCGCCGGGGTCATCCTCACTTTTGTTATGACCTATGAACTGATACAGATGCTCATAGAACGCAACAACCTCCATGAAGTTGACACATGGATGTTTTTTAAGTGGGTGTTCAAAACCTTTGTGGCTGTGATGATCCTGACGAATACCTTCAATATCGTGCTGGCAGTCTTTGATATGAGCCAGCATGTGATCCAGCAGTCAGCGGGCATTATCCAGAACGGGACAGAGATCACGCCGGATGTGCTGGACAGTCTGCGGACAGAGCTTGAGGCGATGGAGTTAGGTCCTCTGTTCGGACTCTGGCTACAATCCTTCCTAATCCAGCTTACCATGATTGCCTTAAACATCGTGATCTTCGTCATCGTATATGGCCGTATGATTGAAATTTATTGCGCGTCCAGAAGCGCCGCTTTTCATCCAAAGGCGGTGCGCGGACATCTTGGGAATCCGGCTTTAGCAAGCCGGTAAAGAAAAGTATCAAAGACGTGAAACGCGTCACTTTAGCGTCATCCGATTTACCCCGGAGGGAAACCACAAGGGGGACAATAGCGTATCGGAAAAATCGCAAGTTGGGAAAACCATCTACCCACGACTGAGCGGCAAGACGCAACATTGTGAATGAGGAGCAAGGCTAAACTGCTTTAAGGGTAGTCCGAGGCGGGATACTCGACCCGGCGGCGCAGGATGGTTGTATTCGCCGTATGTCATAGCGGAATGTGACAGGTAAACACAGACCGCACGATACTTATGACAGCCAGCCGCAGTAAGCGGAAAAGGACGAAAACCCACTACCGACATCACAATACGCTTATCCCAAAGTGTCTAACTGGAGATTGCCTAAACCGGAACGCCGGAACTATCCGGCTATGCGTAATGCCGCAAGGCGATAAATTTCAAGGGGTAAAAACCCAAGAAAGATGACGCTGAATATCCGGCATGGCAACGGAGCCTCCGTAGTAGTCCGAGGGCGGGAAAGCCGTCTACATGGCGAAGGGAGGCAGGATGTCAACCAATTCATAAAAAGGAAAGGTGCGTGAGGCATTATGAGAAGTCCTGAAAATGTGTTGGAAAGCCTAAAATCCAAGGCGTGTAACAAGAGTTACAAGTACGAGCGGTTATACCGCAACCTGTACAATCCACAATTCTATCTGCTGGCATATCAGCGGATACAGGCGAAACCAGGCAACATGACAGCCGGAACAGACGGCAAAACCATTGACGGAATGGGAATGGCAAGGATAAACGCCCTCATTGAAAAGATGCGGGATTTTAGTTATCAGCCTAACCCGGCAAGGAGAACGTATATCCCGAAATCCAATGGGAAAATGCGTCCTCTGGGGATACCGTCATTCGACGATAAACTGATACAGGAGGTGGTGCGGCTCATCTTAGAGAGTATTTATGAGCCAACCTTTAGCGACTATTCCCACGGTTTCCGTATAAACAGAAGCTGTCATACGGCACTCAAATATGTGCAGAAATATTTTACGGGGACAAAGTGGTTCGTTGAGGGAGATATAAAGGGCTGTTTTGACAACGTAGACCATCATGTGTTGATTGCTATTTTGCGAAAGCGGATTGCAGATGAATATTTCATCGGTCTGCTCTGGAAGTTCTTGAAAGCTGGATATATGGAGGATTGGAATTATCACAATACTTATTCCGGTACTCCGCAAGGCTCCATCATCAGCCCTATCCTGGCAAACATCTACATGAACGAACTGGACAGTTATATGGCAGAGTATGCAGAGAAATTCAACTGCGGAAACCGCCGTAAAATCAATCCTGCGTTCAAGAAGAAATTGGATGTCTGCCGAGGGAAAGAACAAAGGCTTAAAAGAAATATCTCTAAAATGAGCGTGGAAGAAAAAGAGGGCTTAATTGCAGAAATCCGGGAACTGCGGCGTAGTCTGAAATCTATACCGTATAGCGACCAGATGGACGATAGCTATAAACGGATTTGCTATATCCGATATGCCGATGATTTCTTAATTGGAGTTATCGGCAGCAAAGAGGACGCAGAACAGATTAAACAAGATGTAGGCTGCTTTATCCGGGACAAACTCCATCTGGAAATGTCCGAGGAAAAGACATTGATTACTCATGGACACGACGCTGCGAAGTTCTTGGGATATGAGGTCACAATCGCCAAAGGCGAACACAACAAAAAGACCAAAACTGGGGCTGCCAGACGGGTAAACAATGGAAAAGTCTTACTTTATGTTCCCCACGATAAGTGGGTAAAACGACTGTTCTCCTGCAATGCCCTCAAGATTAAATACGACAAACAAAATGGAAACAAAGAGGTTTGGGAGCCTGTCCGGCGCACTCGCCTGTTGCACTTGGACGATTTGGAAATCCTAAACCAATACAACGCAGAAATCCGTGGATTGTATAACTACTACCGACTTGCAAACAACGTGTCTGTACTCAATAACTTCTACTATGTAATGAGATACAGTATGCTCAAAACCTTTGCTGGAAAATATCGGACACGAATCAGCAGAATTATCCGCAAGTACCGTCAAGGAAAAGATTTTGTTGTGGAATATCCGAAGAAAAACGGCAAGGTCGGAAAGGTATTGTTTTACAATAATGGGTTCCGCCGGGACACTAAAGTAGAAAGCGGAAATCCTGATATAGTAGCAAGAATTTTTGAGAATTATGGGCGTAATAGCCTTATAAAAAGACTGCAAGCAAACAGGTGTGAGTGGTGTGGCGCAGAGAATGTGCCGCTTGAAATACACCATATACGAAAACTCAAAGATTTAAGTGGCAGAAAACAATGGGAAATCGCCATGATTGG
>OLCT01000304.1_pt1 | contig 10628 bp, 5 predicted proteins | sample 1607931 | NCBI WGS metagenome assembly OLCT01 (sample SAMN02674698, study PRJEB24791) | human gut metagenome, SKBSTL036 | isolation source: stool | host: Homo sapiens | place: USA
TGGACTCCGCCATCGAAAATCATATCAGTCGAGACATACTTATGCCTGCTGGTCGCTGACAGCTGGTGCTAACCCGGCATTTATAGCAAACCAGATGGGCCATGCAGATGCGCAAATGGTATTTCAGGTATACGGAAAATGGATGTCTGAAAACAATAATGCACAGGTAGCTTTGTTAAATACACAGTTAAGCGAGTTTGCCCCAACCATGCCCCATAACGAAGCAATGAAAAATTAATTTAATATTTATCAAATAGTTGACACGTATGACTCTTGAAATCCATAATTCACAGGTGTTTTTTCCCATCCTGTGGTTTCCTTGGCGTTTTCTAGGTTTTTTCAGATAGTTGCATTTTTTAAAAAGCATCCTAAGTTCGATCTCAGTGTCTATCTGGGGCCTATTTCTGTCCCATATATGCCCCAAAAAAACTCCCCAACAGATAAGTAGTTTTTTCATGGATTTATGCGTAAAATCAAGAACGGCTGGAAATCATTCAATACTCACACTATCGAAAAATTTACCAGCCAACCGCAGCACGTTCTTGCATAAGGCGTGTCTGCGGTTTTTCAACTATTCAGATACATCACTCCCATCACATTCATTCCTCCGCATCAAAGGCATATAGGCTATATCACCTTGATATTTTTCTTTTTCAGATAAAAACTGTTATCTATGTATACTTTTAAACCCAATCCGTGTAGAGTCTCTGCATAAGATAGTTTGCAGTTGCCGCTTCAGCTTGCGCCATAAACCGCCTGATTTTTGCTGCCACCTGTTAGCATTCCTGTATACCTGAAACGACAATGTTTATCTACGAACTTTAAGAACACCCAAGATAAAAATTGTCAACTATATCATATATAACACATTACTAATTCGAGGCTATATGAACAGCATACTGATAATCACATCTCTCCTTATCATATTCAGCATTTTTAGTCATGCCCTAATAAAATTAGGGATTGGCATATCCAATAACCCAGACAAAACCGATGTATAAGTCAACATATCCTGAATCAGACATACAATATCGCAATGAAAATCAATAATATTTTAAGGAATATCTTCATGAAATCAAAAGACACCCTAAAGTGGTTCCCTGCGCAGCTTCCTGAAGTAAGAATTATCCTAGGGGATGCTGTAGTGGAAGTAGCAAAACAGGGAAGACCTATCAATACCAGAACATTGCTTGATTACATTGAAGGAAACATAAAGAAAAAATCATGGCTGGATAACAAAGAATTATTACAAACAGCGATATCAGTTCTTAAAGACAACCAAAATTTAAATGGTAAAATGTAATATAATAAACTTACTTTTTTATCATTTTTCCACTTTAACAACATTTTGCTCCACTTTTCCACGACCAAACAACTTGAAATCTGGTTAAAATAACACGCAACACTATTCTTCTTCCTTGAGTCCGCCCGGAACTCGAAAAACAAACCGAGTTAAAGCCATTTTTCACAAAATCGATTTTGGGTCTCACCAAAATTACGGGGTTGCATACGCATTCGTTTATTTTCGAACGTGTACATACAAATATGCACAAAAATAATCATAATTATTTTCTGAGATGCATTATGATATGAACACCAATTTCGTATAGAGTCTCACTATGTCTCGAATTTTTGCTTACTGTCGGATATCAACGCTGGATCAGACCACCGAAAATCAACGCCGGGAAATCGAAAGTGCAGGTTTTAAAATCAAACCTCAGCAAATAATCGAAGAACACATTAGCGGCTCAGCAGCAACCAGTGAGCGTCCTGGTTTTAACCGGTTGCTTGCTCGCCTGAAATGTGGTGATCAATTGATTGTGACAAAACTGGATCGCCTTGGTTGTAATGCAATGGATATCAGGAAAACAGTGGAACAACTGACCGAAACAGGTATCAGAGTGCATTGCTTAGCATTGGGTGGCATTGACCTGACCAGTCCAACAGGAAAAATGATGATGCAAGTAATTTCAGCAGTCGCTGAATTTGAACGAGACCTTTTACTTGAACGCACTCATTCCGGGATAGTAAGAGCCCGCGGCGCAGGGAAACGTTTTGGTCGACCACCTGTGTTAAATGAAGAACAGAAACAGGTGGTATTCGAACGAATTAAGTCAGGTGTAAGTATAAGTGCCATTGCCCGGGAATTCAAAACCTCGCGGCAAACCATTTTAAGAGCCAAAGCAAAACTTCAGACACCTGACATATAAAAAATAATCTCGGTGTGAGATGCTTTACGTCTTCCAAGCCCCCTTCCTTGCCGTAAATGGAAAGATACATCTAATTATAGAATTTATATGTTTTACCCTACGGCAGTGCTGGCCATTCAATATCCGGTACTACTGATGTATTAACACGGTTCAGCAACACCCGATACTTTTTCCAGACTTCCAGCAACGAAGTTTCTTCCTCCGTTGCGATTTCCAGCTCAGCAACAGTCTGAACGTACCAGGAACAGCCTCCTTCAGGGCTTGAAGGATATCAATGTTCGCTTCCTGTTAACTGCCCGACAAGTGCAACCAGTTCGCTTACCTGATTTTCCAGAGTGCTGATCCGGGTGCCTGCTGTTGCCAGATTTTGACGTAGCGTTGTGTTTTCCTCTTCCAGCGCGGTAACGCGACCATCTGTTTCACGGGCGACCTGAACAAGTAACCCCGTCACGGCGGCGTAGTCAACATTCAGATAACGTGTTTCTTCACGTAATTCATTGCCGTCAACCGTTGGTCCCTGCAACTCTTCACCGTAATGAGTAAACGATCCCACAGCTTCTGGTATCGCCTCCATTACTTCCTGTGCAATAACGCCAGCATAAGGCATCCCGTTTTCCCTGAGCGTGTAGGTGTATCCGTTCATTTTACGGATTGCTTTCGTCGCGTCGCTGATAACGAGAATATCGTCTTTAAGGTCGCGGTCTGATGACTGATTCAGCGTTGTGCAATTAATAGCGCCATTTACATCAAACAACTGGCCTGCTGACGTTTTTTGCGCATAAAACAGATACGCAGCAGACGTTCCAACCTCAAAAACGTTTTGTCGATCACTTGATCCCCATACTTTTGCGGCAAATGATAGTTCTGTATTACCTAAGTTCTGTAAAACAAAACGATTTCCAGTCCCTGTTTGTTTTGTAAGAGTTAAATCAACAGTTGAGTTAACCTCATCCTTGTTGATAGTGAGCGCCTGCGCTTTAGCCCCGTTAACAGCACCTGTTTTGAGTTGAACCGCGCCGTCATTACCATTTAACAGTATCTCAGCTCCGCTAAAGAAATTTTTTAGCGACAGCATCTTACTTACGCCGACTGATGAACCCAACGCCCACGCGAGAGAATTACCGGTGCTATCAAACCCACGTACAAAGCAATCCATTTTGCTATAGTCTGACGTGCTTCCAAGGACATCAATTCGCCCTCCGCCAGATTTTACCGGGTTAGATGTGGTTAATGACCTGACAGCAAGATCGGTAGATGAATTGAGATCGTCTACTGTTAGTAATTTCTTCCATTCCTGCGTCGTTCCATTTTCAATTGTTCTTCCCCAAAAACCGGAATTGCGGCCTCCGAACTGCACAGCATAATTTTTACTAAATTGAACATGAATGCCGCCAAGAACCATAGAACCTGCCGGGCCGTTTGTACTGCCTGCAATTGGTATAAATTTATTAATGTTATCAGTATGCTGCGTGTTCCAGTCTCGTCCTGTTTTTGTAAGCAGTCCTAATGTCGTGTCGAGCGCTTCGGTTAAAGTAAGGTTTTTAAATTTAACTGCGCTACTTTCGCCAAGACTTAAGTTGTTTCGCGCATCTTCTACTGTTGTCGCACCTGTACCTCCTTGCCCAACAGCTAATGGCAACCAGCCAGTGCCATTATGACAACCCCACAAACCAGATTTGGAAACCTGTAAGCGTGGTGCGCCTGAAGAATACGTAGAATATACGTAAGTTGTTTCTTTTCCCTCTTCAACCCTTTCTGTTGATACATCTCTCTTCCATTCAGACCAGGTACCGCTTCCTCCTTCATATATTCGTCTATAAGTAATTCCCGGATTATTATAAGGGTAGTACACCTGAACGCAGGAAGAAGCAGTGTTGGCTCTCGTTTGGAGCACTATTAAAGCGCCCGCCAGACCGATTGGGTAATTTAATTCTTCTGTTGCGTAAGCGCTCGTTGGTTGTTGATAGAAACCAGAATATTCACCGGTAAGGGTGTTTAGGTCAGTATTAGCAAGGCCAGCTTTTTGCTCATACATTACCCGCAAGTTCGCACGTGCTTGCTCGATAGTTCTTCCACCAGTACCGCCCTGGGCTAAACCTAACGGAGACCATTGTCCAGAAGAAGAATCATAAACTCCCCAACTCCCGTTAGTATGGATTTCAAAGAAACGATCACCAGTTGGACCATACATACGAGTTGTTGATTCATTTTGACCAAAGCGGCTTAATTCATCTCTGCGGGTATGACGTATCCATTGCGGGCCAGAACTTTGGCTGTAAATGTACGAATACAATGATTTTGTATCTGAACCAACAAATAGACCGGAATATCTTTTTGTTGACACTTCTGATCTAACTATATAACCAGAAATAAGATTATCACCGGCACTAGACGCTACTGATGGATAACCTTTCGCTGAGATGTAAATCCTGACAAATCCAATATAACCTGATGGCTCAACAGAGATATCAGTGCAGGTCATGGCAACTTCACCAAGACCGATATTATCGCCAACAATTACTTGCGCCTGGTTGCGATAATTAAGTGCGTCCGCCGCAGATTTCGCCGCGTTTGTTTCACTGGATTTAGCATTAGTTTCGCTGGCTTTAGCGTTTGTTTCGCTGCTCTTTGCTGCTGCCTCGCTATTTTTCGCGTTGGTTTCTGATTTTTTGGCTGCTGTCGCGGAGTTTGCCGATGCAGTTTGTGAGTCTGCTGCCGCCTGTGCGCTGTTATCCGCATTCGTCTCAGACGTTTTTGCGGCCTTCGCGGAATTTCCTGCCGCCGTTGCCGAAGAGGCTGCACTACTGGCGCTCGAGGCTGCGCTCGTTTCTGATGATTTCGCTGCCTCTTTTGAGGCCGCCGCATCCCGGGCTGAGGTGGCAGCTTCTGACGCTTTCGTGGTCGCGGTGGATGCAGAAGTGGCTGCAGATTTTTGTGACGCTGCAGCATTCGTTTCTGACGTTTTCGCCGCACCGGCACTGGTAGCCGCCGCGCTTTTTGAGGACTCTGCAGCGGCAGCACTTTTTGATGCTTCAGTAGCCTTTGTTGATGCCGTTCCTGCGCTGGAAGACGCTGACTGAGCCGACGAAGCGGCCTGTCCGGCTGACGTGCTGGCTGCGCGTGCTGAGCCTGTAGCATCAGTCGCATGGGTTGCCGCCTCACGGGCAGATGTGCCGGCATCGCTGGCTGACTTCTTCGCGGCTGCCGTGTTCTGTGCCACTGCGGACGCGTTACGCGCCACCTCTTCCACCATCAGTTCAAAACGGCGCAGTGCCTCCGGACGGGCATCATCCTCCGTCATGGCACCGAGAAAATCATTCAGCGTACCGGGTTGAGAATCTTCATACACGGTGATGGTCCCGGCATGTGACGGCGGGAAGCCTTCCACCAACAGAATAACGCTGTACTGACCGTACTCAACGTCCATGCTGTAACGCCCGGCTTCATCCGGATTTTCTGAGGCCACCGTGTTCACCACCACCGTGGTGCTGTTACGTTTTGCTTTCAGCTGGATTGTGCAGTTCTGTACCGGTTTACCTGCACCGTCTTTCAGTACACCTGAAATCTTTACTGCCATATTCACCCCACAAAAAAGCCCGCCTGAACCGGCGGGCTGTCATAACACTGTGTTACCTGGCTAATCAGAATTTATAACCAACCCCCACGAAGAACCCGTCAGTGCGCCAGTCGCCACTGCCGGAGCCTTCATAAGCAATATCAATGGCCACGGATTCGGTCGGGTTAAACTGCACGCCAGCCCCCCACGCCAGAGACGTGTTGCTGTGGCGACCGTCATCACTTCCGGTCAGCACATCGTGCGTTTTCCCCTTGTTGTCAGTTACGCGGAGATAATCCCCGGAGAAAGTCGACACACGGCTGTAAGCCACACCCGCCATCGTATACGCGCTGAACCATTCATTCACGCGTACAGACGGCCCCGCCATCACGCTGAACCAGCGGTTACGCACGGAATCTTCATGCCAGCGGGTATCGCTGTAACGGGTAAGCTGGCGATTCTTGTCTCCTGCATAGCTGAATGACGTCACCATTCCCAGCGTGTCCGTAAACTCATAACGGTATTTCACGTTAATCCCGTTCAGATCATCGCTGCCGGGAACGTTCGTCGAGGCATGAAGATAGCCCGCGCTCAGCGTGGACTGATGTTCAGACGCCCATGCAGGCGCACCGGATACGGCCAGACAGATGGCTGCGGACAAAATGGCGGCATAAAGTTTACGCATAATTACCTCTCGCTTTTCTGCAATAAAAAAGGCGTCATTTCTGACGCCCGTTCTGGGTTATAAAATTCAGCTGATACTGATACCTGCTGTGGATTTTTTCATCACCACAACCAGCAGATCGCTGATACTGGTTGTTGGTGTCCAGTTATTCGCTCCTGATGAAGATACGGTGAATGTCAGTGTCAGCGTCCCCTGTCCGGCAGGCATATCTATAACTGAGGAAAATACGCCCTGAGCATCCGTCGTGGACTGATTAAAAATCTCCTGACCATTGCGGGTCACTCTTAACCGGCAGGTTGAATACCAGTATGACTGTTGGTTATTACTGTTGAAATTCTCATGCTTACCACCGTGGAATAACACTGGCGGTATCATGACCTGCCGGTCAAATTTCTGATCATCACTGATTCTTACCGTGATGGTGCCGCTGGCATAAGTGCTCGTGCGGGGGAAAGACTTGCTGACCGTTTTGACAATATCGCCTTCAATCTGGTTGGCTGACAGTTTCCCCTTAATCTGACAGTTCTCATTAATCGTGACGTTGTTGAGCGTCCCGGAGTTCGCATTCACACTGCCACTGATATCCGCATTTTTAGCGGTCAGCTTTCCGTCTGATGTCAGGGAAAATACCGGAGGACTGCCACCGCTGGTAATGGTGGGGGCCGTCAGGCGTTTCAGGAACACGTCGTTCATGAATATCTGGTTGCCCTGCGCCACAAACATCGGCGTTTCATTCCCGTTTGCCGGGTCAATAAACGCGATACGGTTAGCAGCAACCAGAAACTGGCTCAGTTTGCCTTCCTCTGTATCCTCCATGCTGAGGCCAAGCCCCGCGACATAATGCTTACCGTCTTCGGTCTGCTCAATTTTGACGCCCCACATGGCATTCCATTTATCGTTGGCGTCTTTCCACTCTTTCGAAAACTCCTCCAGTCTGCTGGCGTTATCCTCCGTCAGGTCGACTTTTTCCAGCAGCTCCTTGCCGAGATGGGATTCGGTTATCTGGCCTTTGAAAAAATCCAGGTAACCTTCCGCATCATCGCTCGCCCGACCGACGGCCTCCACAAATGCCGATTTGCCAACGGTGTTCACACTGCGGATATAAAAGTAATAATCATGGCCCGGTTTGATATTGATACTGGCGGCTATCCAGTACAGCGCCGTACCAAGATAGCGGGCTGTGGTTTCAACCTGCCTGATATCCGCAATCCGTTTTTCCGAGAACCAGAACTCAAACTGTACCGTCGGGTCATAAACCGCAAGATGTGGCGTGGCGGTTATCTGAAAATAGCCCGGTGTCAGCTCAATCCGCGACGGTGCTACCGGTGCGGCAATCCGGAACGATACCGATGCCGGATCGCCCTGCTGTCCCCACGCATTTACCGCCCGGACTGTCAGCGTGTACCGTCCCAGCGCCAGTTGCGTGAAGCGGTATGTGGTTTCCGTCGTCCGGGCCGTGCTGACCAGCCGCTCACTGCCGTCATCCGCTGCCACGGTCAGGCGAAGCAGGAAGCTCACCCCCTTCACCACCTTCGGCGTGTCCCAGCGCGCCAGCACCTGATATTCCCCGCTGTCTGCGGTGACTTCGGCAGTCAGGTGCTGCACCGCTGGCGGCGTGACACCATTCACCGTGCCGCTCTGGTCGCTGTCAAAGTGCGCCCCGTTATCCACGATGGCCTCTTTTTCAGGTACATGCTGCACGGCGGTGATGGCATACGTGCCGTCGTCGTTCTCACGGATACTCACGCAGCGGAACAGGCGCTGGCGCAGCGTCGGCAGCTTCAGCCCCCACACGCTGTATCCGGCAACGCCGTCAGGAACCCGGCTCACTTTTACCTTCACGCCGTCGGTGACGGACTGAACCTCCACGCTGACCGGATTGCCATTTCCGTCAACCAGGCTTATCAGCGTGGTGCCGGAGGATGGCAGCGTGATTTCACGGTCGAGCGTCAGCGTCCGGGTCTGGCTGTTCACCGCCAGCACGCGCCCGCCGGTGCTGATACCGGCATAGTCATCATCGCAGATTTCAATGACATCGCCCGGTACATGGCGAAGCCCTTCAGCACCCACGCTGAAGTCCACGGTCTGCGTTTCCAGCAGCTCCGTTTTAATCAGCCACAGCCCGGCTCGGTGTGCCTGCCCCCGGCTGGTACAGCCAAAGGCATCCATCTTCGTGACGTTACGACCGTAACGGGCAATGGCCTGCGTGTCCTCCACAAGCTCTGTCGCCGTCTCCCAGCCGTTATCCGGGTCAATCCAGTTCACCTCAACGGCATTATGGCGGTCCTTGAGGGCGCTGAAGCTGTAGCGGAACGGCGCGCCATCATCCGGCATCACCACATTACTGCGGTTATAGGTCCACACCTTATCCGACGGTCGGTCCTGCACGAACGTCAGCGTCTGCCCGTTCCATACCGGCATACAGCGCATCGCCGAGCAGAAATCACTGAGCACATCCCACGCCTTACGCTGCGTGGTCAGCCAGGCATTACAGGTGATGCGCGGCTCCGTGCCGCCAAAGCCGTCCGGCACTGACTGGTCGCAGTACTGGCCGATGACATACAGCGCCCATTTGTCCACATCCGCCGCACCAAGACGTTTCCCCATGCCGTAGCGTGGATGGGTCAGCATATCCCACAGACACCAGGCCATGTTATTGCTGTATGCTGGCTTAAACGTTCCGTCCCAGATACCGCTGTATTGCCGCGTCTGCGGGTTATAGTTCGACGGCACCTGCAGAATGCGCCCGCGCAGATGATAATTACGGCTCACCTGCTGGCTGCCGAACTGCTCCGAATCCACCTGTACGCCGACCAGTGCCGTGTTCGGGTAGCACTGTTTCACATCGATGATTTCGGTGTATGACGACCAGAGCGTTTTGTTCTGCAGCTGGTCTGTGGTGCTGTCCGGCGTCATCCTGCGCATCCGGATATTAAACGGGCGCGGCGGCAGGTTATCCACCACCACCGAGGCCAGATACTGCGAGGTGGTTTTGCCCTTAATGGTGATGTCTTTTTCCGTCACCCAGCCACCGTTACGTTGTATCTGAACCAGCAGGCGGACTTCCGACGGATTCCGGTCCCCCTTTGAGGTGGTTTCCACCAGTGCCTGCACACCGAAGGTAAAGCGCAGACGGTCGATATTTGCAGACGTGATGGTCCGGGTGATCGGCGTGTCATATTTCACTTCCGTACCCAGCACCGTCTCGGAGCCGGAGGATTCAAATCCCTCCGGCGGTGTCTGCTCCTGCTCACCGGCCCGGAACACCACCGTGACGCCGGAGATGTTGGTATTCCCCTCACTGTCCAGCACTGGCGTACTGTTCAGCAGCACGCTTTTTAATCCATCCACCGGACCTTCAACCGGCCCTTCGCTGATGGCATCGATCACACTCAGCAACTGCGTGGACTTCAGGTTGTCCTTCGCTTCGCGCGGAGTATGCCCCTTACTGCTGCCTTTACCCATTCCTCACGCTCCATAAACGACAAAACCGCCCGGAGGCGGTTTCACATAAACGTTTTTCATCAGCGACCAATCACCACAACCTGACCACCATCCCCTTCGTCTGCCGTGCTGATCTCCTGAGAGACCACCCGCGACCCCACGCGCATTTCACCGTACAGAACGGGCAGAACATTGCCCTGGGCAACCATGTTATCCAGTGAGGAGAAATAGGTGTTCTGTTTGCCGTTATCTGTACTTGCTGCCGTGGGCGTCCTGGCTTTCGGTGCCAGCATCTGCGCCACTCCGCCCAGGATCATACTGGCCCCTGCCGCATACATGCCCGATACAGCCGCGGCACCCAGCCAGCCCACAGGGTTCCACCATGCCACCGCAATCAGCGCCGCCCCCAGCACCACCTGAAACACACCGCCACTTTTAGCTCCCGCCAGACGCGGCACGATGTGGATCACGGCACCATTTGCCAGCGGCTCATTAAGACGGGCAGACAATTCGGTTTCACCTGCATCACGCCCGGCAATGCGTACCTGGTACCAGCCGTCGCTCAGTTTCTGACGAAACGCCGGGTTCTGCATGGCCAGCGCCCGGATGGCTTCGGACCCCGTTTTCACTCGAAGGTCGATGCGGCGGCCAAATCGTTGTAAATCCCCGTAAAGGCAGATGCGTGCCATGCCCGGTGACGCCAGAGGGAGTGTGTGCGTCGCTGCCATTTGTC
>OLCT01000305.1_pt1 | contig 10609 bp, 8 predicted proteins | sample 1607931 | NCBI WGS metagenome assembly OLCT01 (sample SAMN02674698, study PRJEB24791) | human gut metagenome, SKBSTL036 | isolation source: stool | host: Homo sapiens | place: USA
AATCGGAAGCGCTCTGTCGGGTGTGTTGTACGTGCTGGATGAGCCGTCCATCGGCCTGCACCAGCGCGACAACGATAAACTCATCGCAACGCTGAAAAATCTCCGCGACCTCGGCAATACGGTCATCGTGGTCGAGCACGACGAGGATACCATGCGCAGCGCCGATTATATCGTGGACGTCGGCCCGGGCGCGGGTGTCCACGGCGGCGAGATCGTGGCCGCAGGCTCCGTCAAGGACATCTGCAAGGCCAAGCGCAGCATCACCGGCGACTATCTGTCGGGCCGCAAGCGCATCGAGGTGCCGCAGACCCGCCGCCCCGGCAACGGCAATTTCCTCACGGTGAAGGGTGCGCGCGAAAACAATCTGCGCAACATCGACGTAAAATTTCCGCTGGGCGAGTTCATCTGCGTGACGGGCATCTCCGGCTCGGGCAAGTCGAGCCTCATCAACGAGATTTTGTATAAGACCCTCGCCTGTGAGCTGAACGGTGCCCGCTCCCGCGCTGGCAAGTGCGATGGGGTAGAGGGCCTCGAGTTCGTGGATAAGGTCATCGGCATCGACCAGCAGCCCATCGGCCGCACGCCCCGCTCCAACCCCGCCACCTATACCGGCGTGTTCAACGACATCCGCACCGTCTTCTCCCAGACGCAGGACGCCAAAATGCGGGGCTACGGCCCGGGACGGTTCAGCTTCAACGTCCGGGGCGGCCGCTGCGAGGCCTGCGAGGGCAACGGCATCCTCCAAATCGAGATGCACTTCCTGCCGGACGTCTACGTTCCCTGTGAGGTCTGCAAGGGCGCACGCTACAACCGCGAAACGCTGGAAGTCAAGTATAAGGAAAAGACCATCTCTGACGTGCTGAACATGACCGTGGAAGAGGCGGTCGTCTTCTTTGCCAACCAGCCGAAAATCGCCCGCAAGCTGCAGACGCTGCTGGACGTGGGCCTGGGGTATGTCACGCTGGGGCAGAGCGCCACGACCCTTTCGGGCGGCGAGGCGCAGCGTGTCAAGCTGGCCAACGAGCTGGCCCGCCGCAGCACGGGTAAGACCGTGTATATCCTCGATGAGCCGACTACCGGCCTCCACATGGCTGATGTCCACCGCCTCATCGAGGTGCTGCAGAAGCTGGTGGATGCAGGCAACACCGTCATCGTCATCGAACATAACCTCGACCTCATCAAGTGCGCCGACCACATCATCGACCTCGGCCCCGAGGGCGGCAGTGCCGGCGGCCTCATCGTCGCCGAGGGTACGCCGGAGCAGGTGGCCGAGGTGCCGGGCAGCTTTACCGGCCAGTACCTCAAGCCCCTGCTGGAAAAGGACGCGAAACTCCGCGCAGAGGGCAAATAAAGCAGTATAAAACAGAGCCGCAGTCTCCCAAAAGACTGCGGCTCTGTTGTTTGCAAAAGTTCCGGATAAAACAAAAAGCTCTTCAGTCTCTCGACTGAAGAGCTCTGGTCCAGCAGAGCTGGACAAATCCGAACTTTTTCCTTCTACCCCATCAGCCGTCAAAGCGTCCTCAAATCGGACGGTTTGGGTGCCATCCTTGTAGTTGAACGTGATTAGCATCCGGTCATCGTACAGGAAAATGGCATTTATAAAAATTTCAATCAGCGCTTTCCGCTGCTTTTTCTGCGAAATATCGAACTTTCTGAATTTCATCAGCCAGAATCGGATGAAATCCTCATTGAAGCTGGGCTTCTTCAATTTTTCATCTGCGATTTTTACAGTCAGCTCATCTTTCTGGATTTCCAGCGCTTCCAGACGCTCTTTCGTTGTCCGGGTGTACAAGCCGTCCTCGATTGCCTTCATCAGGTTGTCCAACTTTTTGTTGACCTCTCGCAGTTGCTTTTCCAGCAGCGGGATCGTGGTGTTCTCCTGATTCTGGACATCCATGACCAGTTGAACGATCTTGTCGATCATCGCATCGTCCTGAATCAGCTTCATGGTCTCCCGGACGACCAGATCTTCCAGCCAGTCCTTCTGCACGGTCTTTTTATTGCAGCCCTTGCGGCGCTTGACGTTGGCGCATTTATAATAATAGTAGGTGCGTCCGGTGGCACTGGTTCCGCTTTCGCCGAACATCAGCGCACCACACTTGCCGCAGAGCAGCTTGGTGGTCAGCAGATATTCCTCGTCTGCCTTGCCACAGGCAGGGGCACGCTTATTCTTATCCAGACGCTTCTGCACCCGGTCAAACAGGTCTTTCGGAATAATAACCGGAATTGCATCCGGCACAACGATGTCCCGGAAAGACAATTCTCCAATGTACCGGCGGTTCTTCAACATGGTGTTCACACTACTGTGGGTCATTTTGCCGCCCAGCATATTGCGGACGCCCTTATCGTTGAGGAAGTTTACGATTTCCACCATCTTATCACCGTTGTCATACCGCTGAAAGGCTTCCAGCACCAGCGGAGCAGTCAACGGGTCAAGATGATAGAACTTGGCATCGTCGATTTTATAGCCAATGGTTCCCGTACCGCCAGTGCACTTACCCTTCAAAGCGTTCTCGGTCTGACCACGAATCACCTTTTCGGACAACTCTGCCGAATAGTATTCTGCCATGCCTTCCAGCAGCGTTTCCACCAGAATGCCCTGTGAGCCCTCGGCAATGGGTTCCATAACGGAAATCAGGTGGACACCGTTCTTTTTCAGGATCATCTTATAGTTTGCGCTATCAAAACGATTCCGGGCAAAGCGGTCAAATTTCCAGACGAGAACAACATCAAACAGCTTCTTGCCGCTGTCTTTGATCATCTGCTGGAACTCCGGGCGATTGTCCGTTTTTGCAGAGAATGCACGGTCAATGTAGTGCTTGATGACCGTGATGCCGTTCTTTTCCGCATAAGCCGTACATTCCCGAATCTGCCCTTCGATGGATTCTTCGCGCTGGTTATCGCTGGAATAGCGGGCGTAAATTACGGCGGTCATAGGCTCACTTCCTTTTTCTTATCGAACAGACGGGTAGCTTTTTGCATACTTGTAGATCTGCCGTGCACAGTCAAGGCTCATTTTGCTGGAATCGTTGTGTTTGAGCCATGCATTCACATTGCCCGGATTCAGCCTCAGGTCAGTGTAAAGGCGATAATTCGTCAGTTTCTTTTTCTGCTGAAGTTCCAATACCCGGCGATGGATCAGTTCTTTCGTGTCATTGTCCGCAAGGGCGGCATCCCGCACCGAGCAATAGCTGCGCCAGACCTTCAAATAGCCCTCCGGCAGTTCAGGAGATTGTTTTTCCAAGAGCAGCAGCATTTTCGCCAGCAAGTAGCGATTAGAAAGCCGCTCATATTCCGCAACGACCGTGCTGTTTGCAGTATAGTGGAGCAATAAATCCACTTTATCATAGGCCAAAGCATAGAGAAACAGCGGTTCTTTCAAGCGGGGATTTTCATTTAGACAATCTGCCAGCTTATGAATACTAGCCGTCTGCACCCCGGAAAGCTCTGCCACATACTGCTTCAAGAAACCCTCAAATGTCAGCTTTCGCATGGTCTCCACCTCTCCACATACTCCTGATAGCGGATATAAAAATCCCGATACCGCCAGTCGTTCAAGATGCTGGCTCTCAACTCATCTTCATCCGTTGCAAGGTGTTCCAGCAAGTCCCAATCCAAAGAGTTCCGCACAGCTTCGCTCTCTACGTCTGCCTTGTCAGTATCCCGGAACGAGCAGAGCTTTGCAATCACCAAATCCTCCAGACTGGGTGTGTAGAACTGCACCTTTGTACCACCAAAGGGCAGCGACTGGAGCCGGTCTTGGAAGTTGTACGGAAAATTGTCGATGTAGGCTTCCACATCGGTGTTGATGTCGTACTTGCCAAGCAAACTGTACAGTTCTTTCGGAACACTCAAGGCATCAATGTCATGAGTAGCGCGGGTCAGTTTGCCCAGCAAAATAAACGCACTGCCGCCTACGATCACCATCTGATAGCGGTCGTTATTGTCGATCATCAGATCTGCGTCTTCGTCCAGACGTTCCAGACGCTTGCGGAGGTCATCTAAGATCATCTTTCCCATAAAACAGCCTTTCTTATTTTCAATAATAGTATTTTCTAAAATCATTTTACAGAAAAGGAATCCGATTGTCAAGCACAAATCAACGACATTTCATACAATTCATACTACCATGTTGTCAGTCCACATCTCACACTGGCTAATGACCGTGCTGATTGCCGTATCATAATCTTCCGGCGCATACTTATATTTTTTCAGCAAGTGCTTCACCATCTTACGCATACTCGCACGGGCAGTTTCTTTTTTCTGCAGGTCTATTACGCTCGCATTACTGAATTTCTGCGTTTCCAGCCATCTCCATTGCAGCGTTCGATTGACACAGGTTGAGTTATCGGCAGATACAGCAAACACAACGGGCAGCTCTGGTAACAGAGCTGCCCGTTGTGTTCGTTTATGAAAAGGAGAACTTAGATCTCATACCACTTGATCTCGTTGGCATCCAGATGCAGAGCAAAGCTGCTGCCGTCTGTGGTGTAAACGGTGGTGTCCTGCGGCTCGTACGTGTTGTTCACCACACAATACTTGCCGTTCTTGACGTAGGCGTGAACTTCTACATTATAATTGGAACTGAACCATGTATGCAGTTCCTCCTCGCTGTGGGCACTCCACAGGATAGCGCGGTAAAGGGTGCGGCTGTTGGCAAAACTGTAAGGCACACCGCTGATGTACACGGCACGACCCTTTCCGAAGTCGTGTGCCGCCATCTGCACTTCTTTGTTTCGCTGCACCAGCACCTCGGTGCCCTCGAGGGCGTAGATATTCTTTTTACCCTCGCCAAAGTCCACGGGCTGGTCGGCGTCCTGCAGGATAAAGTGGTCGGGGTGCTCCTCCCAGTTGTATTTGTCGTAGTTGAGGGTGAAGCCGTTTTCTTCCTCCACGCCCAGCACGCTGGCAAGCTGGAGAATGTGGCCCTGATACGGGTGACCGGAAGGCTCACCCACGCCGATAAAGCCGCCGCCGTTCCAGACGAACTTGCGGATAGCGGAGGAGATCTCCGGATCTTCCCACCAGATGCCGCCGGTGTGTGCGGTGTCGGCATCGCCGACATTGATAATGACATCCAACGAATCCAGCAGATGCGGGTCGTTCTTGATATCCTCAAAGCTGATAAACTTCACATCAAAGGGCGCACCGGACAGCATCTCAATGACACCGGCATAGCTATAGTTCTGCTTGTAATAGAGGGCGTGATGCACCATGTGACAGCCCCAAGCCCGCATTTTACCCCAACAGTTCAGCACGGCCACTCGCTTGACACAGTAGGGTGTGGTGTCCTTGATGTTCTCGTACAGTTCGCGGAACTCGTTGCAGACGCTCTCCACGTAGTCCACGAACTCCGGGAACTGCAAGGCCAGTTTCAGATAGCCGCCATAGCCGATGCGATCGATGGGCTTGCGCAGGATAGCGCGGCGGGCTGTAACCCAGTTCTCCTTGGCTTCCCGCACCGGGTCGCCGCCCTCGTGGAAGGTGTCAGGGAAGAAGTACGGCAGGAAACGGCCCTCGGTGTACTTCACGCCCTCAATGTCAGAGATCAGGCGCAGGGTGGAGCCGTTGCCCACGCTGCCCACTACGGCATCCAGTCCGATGGTCTTGAACTCCGGCATGAAAGGTTCGGTGCCGATCCAGTGATCGCCGAGGAACATCATGGCTTCGCACCCGCACGCGTGGGTGATGTCCACCATCTCCTTGGCAAGCTTTGCCACCTCGCGGCGCTGGAAGGCCTGAAAATCCCGGAATTCCTTGCTGGGCACCCGGTACTGGTTGTTATAGTAGCCCTGATCGATGATGTACTCCGGGCGGAACTTGTAGCCCACCTCCTGCTCGAACTGATTCAGGATGTAGGGGCTGACCGAAGCAGAGTAGCCATACCAGTCCACGAACTTCTCCCGCTTCAGCTCGTCGAAGATCAGGGTGAACTGGTGGAAGAAGGTGGTGTAGCGGATGACGTTAACATAGGGGTGCTCTGCAATGAACTTGCGCAGGCGCTCCATGGAATACTTGTGGGTCTTGGGCTGACGCACGTCAAAGGTGATCTGGTGCTCAAAATTCGTCCAGCCGTTGGTGGTAGCGTTGTACATATGCACCGGGTCCCAGATGAGGTAAGCCAGAAAACTGACGGTATACTCATGGAACGGTACGGCCTGTACGGTCACGCTGCCATCGGCGTAACTCCACCGCTCCGGCGGCACGGGCTGACCGGTGGTTCGATCCATGACCTCCCACCAGCGGGTGATGTCGTCGTTGGTGTTCACCTGCATCAGCTCCGGGCTGATGCCCTTCATCAGCGGGATGGTCACGGTGTCGCCGGGGGCGGTGTAGAAGCCGGTCATGATGTAGCACTGCTGCACCTCGTCCGGGTTTGCTTTGGCCCATGCGTTATCCTTGCGGGTGGTATAGTAGGTGGAGTAAATTTTGGCATCCGCATCCTTGAGCTGCTGCGGAAAGTCGGTGCCGTCGCAGTCACGGATGGCATCCGCGCCCCACTTTTTCAGAATCTCCAACGTTTCGGGCACCACATCCAGATCAGTCGGAATGGTAACACGCCCGGTCTTGCACTTATCTTCCATAGTTTTCCTCTCTTATCCTTAGTCCTGATAGGTTGCGTTGTAAATGGCCAGTACCGCCAGCAGCAGTGCCACGCCCACAAGCATGATGCCAAGCCCTGCCAGCTGTCCGGTCATTTTCCAGCCTGCCACCACCAATGCAATGGACAGCACAAACAGCACGATCATCAGCACGAAGCGCAGGGCAGGATGCGTTTTCCAGAATGTTTTCATGTTTTGTCACCTTATCCTTTCAAGCCGCCAACCGTCATGCCCTGCGTCAGCTGCTTCTGCACACAGATGTACAAAATCAAAGTGGGCAGCATCACCAGCACAAGACCTGCGTACATGGTGCCGTACTGCGCCGCACTCTGCTGGGCCTGCATCAGGTTCAGCAGGCCGACCGGCAGGGTGCGGGGTGCGCTGGTAGAACTCATGAGGGTCATGGAAATGATATACTCGTTCCAGAAGGACAGGAAGTTGAACAGGATAATGGTGATGATGGAGGGCTTTGCCATGGGGAAGATGATGCGGGTCATGGTGGAGAAATAGCTCGCACCGTCGATGTAGGCCGCCTCCTCAAAGTCGTGGGGCAGAGTGGCGAAATAGCCCGACAACAGATAGATTGTAAACGGCAGGGCCGTTGCCGCATAGACCACGGCCAGAATGAACAGGTTGTTCAGCAGAAAGCCGCTGCCGAAATGGCTTTTAAGCCAGACATCGCCGTCCCGCAGCATCAGGAAGATGGGCACCACGATATAGTTCACGTTGATGAACAGACCCGCCATGAACAGGGTGTTCAGCAGCTTGCGGCCCTTGAAGTGAAAGCGGGACAGGCAGTAGGCGGCGGGCAGGGCAACGACCAGCAGCAGCGCCAGCGCCAGCGCGGTGACGATGACCGAGTTGAGCATATATTCGCCCATTTTGGCGCCGTTCCATGCGTTGACGAAGTTCTGCCAGTAGAACCCGGCGGGCAGTGCCCAGGGGTTGCCGTAGAACTCTGCATTCTGCTTGATGGAGGCCATGAACACCCATGCCACCGGCACGATGATGGTAACGGCCAGCAGAACCAGCACAAAATAGATGAAAAACTTGTACAGACCTTCCGCAGAGCGGGAAGATTTTTCGGTGGTATTCTGCATCTTCTTCCCTCCTTAAAATTCCAGCGTATCGCGGTTGGTAACCTTGTTGACACAGGCGGACAGGGCAAACGAGAACAGGAAGATTACCACGCCGATGGCCATACTGTAACCATACAGGCCAGCGTCTTTCTGGCTGTACATATAACTCAGCGCCACATCCGATGCGCCGTTGGGGCCGCCGCTTGTCATGGCCTTGACGAAGAGGAAGGCCATGTTGATGGTGGAGATGATAAAGAAGGTCAGAGTGGTGCGGATATTCGTCCAGATAAGGGGGATGGTGATCTGGAAGAACTGGGTCAGCCGCCCGGCACCGTCCAGATTGGCGCTCTCGTACAGGCTGATGGGCACGGCAGACATGGAGGCCATATACATGACCATGTAGTAGCCGATGGCCTGCCACACCATGGCAATGATGATGGAGGGGATGACCAGTTTTTCGCCCTTCCACAGGATGGGGTCGCTCATGTTGCGGAACAGGCCGATGATGCTGTTCAGCATGCCGTTTTCCGGCTTATAGATGGCAGAGAAGATGCCGGAGATGACGACCACCGACAGGATGTTGGGGATGTAGAAGATGATGCGGAAAAAGTTCTGGCCTTTGATCTTCTCCCGGGTGAGGATGGCGGCAAATACCAGTGCAAAGGCGAAGGTGACGATGGTGACCACCACCACGAGCAGGATCATATTCTGCATCGAGCGGATGAACTGGGCGTCCCGCAGCAGATGCTGGAAGTTTTTGAGCCCCACAAAGGTCTCGTTGGGAGAATAGGCACCCCGCTCATACAAACTCATGCGGAACACGTTGAGGGTGGGCAGGATCATAAAGAGGAAAAACAGGATGGTAGCCGGTGCCACACAGAGGAATACGAACCGTTTGCGGCTTTTATCCGTTCTCATAGGGGATTGACCGCTCCTTTCTTGATGGTACTGTACAGCCCAAAAAAGCGGAGGCGGTAAAAACCGCCCCCGCTGGGCAGGGCTTAATTACTCGATGATGTTGGCGCGCATCTGGTCGCTGGCGGACTTGATGCCGTCGATCCACTGCTGCTCGGTCATGCTGCCGGACACCAGAGAGTTGACAGGGTCGAAGAACACGGTGCGCACTTCCACACCGGGGATAGCGGTGAAGGAAGCAAAGTTGCCCATAGCTGCCTTTGCGCCGTTGTCGTAGATGGAGTAGAACATCTTGTTGTCGCCTTCCAGACTGTCGGCGATGCCCAGCACAGGCTGGATCGCACCGCTCTCGGCGAACAGCTTGCAGGCTTCGTCACTATACAGGTACGCCACGAACTGCTTGGCTGCATCCAGATGCTCAGCACCTGCCGGGATCCATGCCTGCTCGAACCAAGTGTAGCTGTAGCTGTCGCCGCCGGCCTTGACAGCGGGCAGAGCGGTCATGCCCCACTCAAAGCCGTCTGCACGGGGTGCTTCGGCCATCTCGCCCACGATCCAGGTGCCGTTGGGCATAAACAGGGCCTTGTTGTCCAGCACCAGCTGCTGGTTCTGGGTAAAGTCCTGATCGTTGGCCTGTGCGGGGGTGATGGGGTTGGTGTAGGAAGCCAGCTTTGCCACGATATCAAAGCAGGTCTTTGCCTCGGGGGTATCCCAGATGCCCTCGGTGTAGTGGGTGGCCTTGTTGAAGAACTCCGGGCCGCCCGCAGCGTACATCAGTGCATAGAAGAAGGCGTCAAAGTAGCCGGTGGTGGGGTAGGTGAACAGGTAGGTCCCCTCAGCGGCAGCCTTGTCGCCCAGTGCCCACATCTCGTCCCAGGTCTTGGGCACGTCCCAGCCCTTTTCCTTCAGGAAACCGGCATTGTAGAACAGGCCGCAGGGGCTGTAGAACATGGGAGCCAGATAGGTTTTGCCGTCGCCGTAGGGGTTGGTCAGGGAGGTGTCGGTAAAGCCGCCGGCGATCTTCTCGCTCACCTTCTTGCTCTCGCCGGGCACGGTCATGCTCAGAACATCGGTGATGTCGGCGATCAGGTTGCCCTTGATGAACTGCTCGGTCAGGGCAGCTTCACGGCCGGTGGCCAGATGGACCACGTCGGGATAGTCGCCGCCCTGCATGGAGGGGCCGATGACGTCCTCCAGCTTTTTGTCGGTGGTCAGGTCCACCTTGATGCCGGTCTGGGCGGTAAAGGCCTCGGTGACCTTTTTCCACATCTCAGCGCCGTAGCCGGTCTCGATGGCGGCAACCTTGATGGTGACGTCCGCAGCCACTGCGGAAGAAGTAGCGGCAGAAGATGCCGTGCTGGACGCGGTGGAGCTGGCAGCACCACCACAGGCAGCCAGGCTCAGTGCAGCGGCACCCACGCCAGCCGCTTTCAGGAAATTGCGACGAGAAATGCGTTTCATAGTGTATCCTCCATCATAAAGTTCCGTTCAAAACACAGCCGGGGCAAACAGGCTTCGTCCGAGAGGGCTGTGGTTTTTTCTGGTTCCAATATAGAGGTTTTTACGGTTCGCAACAAGGTCTTTGTTGTTTCATTTTTTAGAAATATTGCTTTTCGGGAAATTCTTTCAGCAAAAGCAATAAAATTTGTACTGTAGTTTTGGTACATTTTCCCCGCTTGTAACCAGTTTGACATATTTTTTGCACTATATCGAAGGCAAAAGTATTGAACCCGTCCAAAAATCAGGGCTTGCATTTTTTCTTCATTGCCTCTATAATGAGAAAAAACGCACGAAAAAACGCATCGTTTTTGGGCTTGCATTTTTAGTATCTTGCTTTTATTTTTATGTTTTTTGTTCTTCGCCTCAAAAGGAGCCATTTATGAGTACCGAGCGATTTGATATCCGCCATGCTCCCGCTCCACGGGAATCCTTCCGGCTGCTGTACATCAGCAAAAGCAAATTTGGCGGCGATTGGAACAGCACTGCCCACACCCATTCCTGCACAGAGCTGTT
>OLCT01000316.1_pt1 | contig 10411 bp, 9 predicted proteins | sample 1607931 | NCBI WGS metagenome assembly OLCT01 (sample SAMN02674698, study PRJEB24791) | human gut metagenome, SKBSTL036 | isolation source: stool | host: Homo sapiens | place: USA
ACAGTCGAAAAATGCTGTATGATATATGAAGTGATAAAGAACAAAAAGGAGAATTTACAGTATGAGTACATTATTAGAACAGTGGAGAGATACCGCTTACTCGAAAGAGATGGATAAAGCTTCTCTGCAGAAGTTCTGGGGAACCTATTTCCAGACTGAAAAAGAGATCTATGAAAAACTGCTTGAGAATCCGGACGAAGAAGTAAAAGGAACTGTAAAGGAACTTGCTGAAAAATATGGCATTAATGTATTTACAATGACAGGATTCCTTGATGGAATCAATGACAGCCTGAAAGTGGCTAATCCAATTGAAACAATGGATGAGGACACTGAGGTAAGTCTTGCTTTTGATAAAGAACTGCTTTACAAGAACATGGTAGATGCAAAAGCTGACTGGCTGTATGAACTGCCACAGTGGGATGAGATCTTTACACCGGAGAAGAGAAAAGAACTTTATCTCGAGCAGAAGAAATCAGGAACAGTTGTCAAAGCAAAGAAAATCGGACGTAATGATCCTTGTCCTTGCGGAAGCGGCAAGAAATATAAATATTGCTGCGGTAAGAATGCGTAAGCATCCAAATCTGGAATATATTATCGTGCTTGGTGCCCATGTAGAAGGTACCCGGCTTACAAAAGCCCTTCTGGAACGTACCAGGAGGGCTTTACAGTATATGGAAGAAAATCCTGAGACTAAGGCTGTTCTGTCCGGAGGAAAAGGGGACGGAGAATCTATCACAGAAGCTCAGGCAATGTGCAATTATCTTGTGGAACATGGAATTGACAGAGAACGACTGATCCTGGAAGAGAAATCTACCAGCACAACAGAGAATCTGAAGTTCAGTCTGGGAATGATCGGACTGAATCATTCGGTGGGCATTGTCACCAATAATTTTCATGTTTTCCGGGGAACGGCCATAGGAAAGAAATGTGGATGCAGAGAAATTTATCCCATTCCTTCCAGATACCGTTCATGGAGACTTCTGATATATATTCCAAGAGAAATCCTGGCAATCATCAAAGATAAGCTGATGGGAAATATGTGACTGTTATGCGAATCACTATTTGACAGAGAAATATTTTTCCTTAATAACAGAAACCGGCATTTCCTGTCCGGTCCAGATTTGGAAAGCTTTAGCCCCCTGATGAAGAAGCATATACATGCCATTAAAGGTCTGGCATCCGGCTGCTTTGGCTTCTCTGAGCAGTCGGGTTTCCTGTGGCTCATAGACAACATCTGCCACTACAAGCTCAGGATGGAACAGAGATGTATCTTTGATGATGGTATCGTCGATATCCGGAACCATGCCTACAGAGGTTGCATTGATCAGCAGATAACTCTGTGCAATGGAATCTCGCAATGCAGTATGATCATCATTGTCGAAGAGGCAGACCTGACAACCTGTTTTAGCAGAGAGATTCTCAGCGAATTTCTGTGTGCGATTCCAGTATCTGCTGGTGCGGCGGGCAAAAATATGTACGGAAGCCGCACCGTCCAGGGCAGACTGTGCACAGATGGCCATCGAAGCTCCTCCTACTCCCATGACAGTTATATTTTTACCGGTAATATCATGTCCCGCATCACGTACAGATTGCATAAAACCGTACCCGTCTGTATTGTATCCGATTAACTTTCCGTTATCGTTCAGTACAGTATTGACAGCACCGATCAGTTGGGCTTCAGGGGAAAGCTCATCCAATAATTCTACAATTTTATTCTTATTCGGCATGGTAAGGTTGAAACCGCGAATGCCGCAAGTCTTTAATCCTGCAACTGCTGCAGGAAGAGTTTCTTCATTTACATCAAAACATAAATATACATAGTCAAGCCCGAGAAGGCGAAATGATTCATTATGCATCAAAGGGGAAATGCTGTGTGCCACCGGGCTTCCTAAAAGCGCGGTAAGACCTGTGTGTCCGGTAATATTATTCATGTTAAAATCCTCCAGTCTGTTTTGTAGCAGAGACATAAAATACTGTCTGAATTGTGACAGTATAGAAGATGCCCTTCTAAAACATAGAAATTATCTATCATTTTATTCTAACTTCAATTATATGTCAATACATGTTCATTTTGGTTTATATGATAAAAACTGTCGATTTAGTGCGACAAATAATAAGACATAATTCCTCCGTTTTGACAAAATCCGCATACTTTATCACGTATAATGAATCTCACTTACCGAAGTGAAGGAGAAGTCAGAGGCAGTATCAGACGGAGGGAAGGAAATGCATTACGAAATATACATAGATGTAGTTTTTTTCACAAATCTCCTGATAGATTACATATTGATCAGATTTACAGGAATATTATTCCGATGTGGAAGAAGCAGAAAAAGAGCTCTTCTGGGAGCTGCTGCAGGTGCGGTGTTTTCCTGCTGGATCATTTATCTGCAATCTTTTCTGGAGTCTGGGATTTTTCTTCCGGCACTTGTCCTGCTGCATGGTGGCTGTGCTGCAGGAATGCTTGTGATCGGATGTAATCTGAAAAGGGGAAGTCTGCTGCTTAAAGCAATACTTACACTGTATTTTGCCGCATTTCTGTGTGGAGGGTTCTGGGAAGTGATCGTCAGTGATAAGTTGACAGTCAAAATGTTTCTGATCCTTGCAGCAGCAACGTGGTCCGGCATTACAGCGTTGTCATATCTGATGGATTCCATGAGAATACGGACAAAGAATATCTATCCGATAACCATATACTATAAAGGATGTGGATATCCTTTTCAAGGATTTTATGATTCCGGAAATCTGCTTATGGATTCTGTAAACGGAAAACCTGTATCTGTAGGGACAGAAAAAGTTTTATCTGAAATATGTTCAGAAGAAACCGTAAGCTGTTTAAAACACCTGAAAGAAAATCCCGGAGAGTCTGGGAAACCGGGAACTGCCGGGCTTCATCCACATTTTACTTTTTTTCACAGTATAGGAAAAGAACAGGGGATGATGCTGGCTGTTACTTTTGAGAGACTCTGCATTCAGACTCCAGCAGAGGTTGTCTGCATAGACAATCCGGTATTTGCATTTTCATTTGAAACATCCGCTTTTGGTAAGGAATACGAGGTACTTTTGAATTCCAGATTACTTTAACGGGAGGGGTTGTGACTATGAGCTGTTATCCATTACAGGTAGTGTCAAGAATGGTGATGAACCGTTCAGGAGAAGTTTTTTATATTGGTGGAAATGATGTGCTGCCGGCACCACTGGAGCCGAAGCGTGAGGCGTTTATACTGCAGAAGCTTGGAACAGGGCAGGAAGAAGAAGCGAAGTCTGTTCTGATCGAACATAATTTAAGGCTTGTGGTGTATATTGCAAAGAAGTTTGATAACACAGGAGTCGGGGTGGAGGATCTGATTTCAATCGGAACGATTGGGCTGATCAAGGCGATCAATACCTTTAATCCTGTAAAAAACATCAAGCTTGCCACTTATGCATCCAGATGTATAGAGAATGAGATCCTGATGTATCTTCGCCGCAACAGTAAGACAAAGATGGAAGTGTCCATAGACGAACCGCTGAACGTAGACTGGGATGGAAATGAACTCCTGCTTTCTGATATTCTGGGAACTGATGAGGATGTGATTTCAAGACGTCTGGAAGATGAAGTGGAGATTTCGTTGTTATCAAAGGCAATTAGAAAGCTTTCACCGCGTGAGCAGACGATCATCCGCCTTAGATTTGGTCTGGGAAAGGAGAATGCTGCAGAGAAAACACAGAAAGAGGTTGCAGACCTTCTGGGAATTTCTCAATCATATATTTCTAGGCTGGAAAAAAGAATCATGAAGAGACTGAAAAAGGAAATTGTGAAATATGAATAGACGTAATTGGGGAATGTAGTATAATGATATAAAGAATAGTAACTATTCAGCAATCCGCCTGTAACTGTGAAAGCACTGAACGGTTATGATATAAGCAAACTGTGGGAACTGTTTTGCAGTGGGTGATTCACAGATATCAAGTCGGGGAAAGAAAAAAGGACAGAAGAGAAAAGTGAAGGTAAATAAAATACAGACAGAAGAAAACAAAGATAAAACTCTGAGGCATGATACAGAAAGCTGCATACTGGAAGATTGCAGTTTATGTCCGAGAAATTGCCATGTAGACAGAACAGCCGGAAAAACCGGATACTGTGGAATGGATCAGAAGGTTAAGATTGCAAGGGCAGCTTTGCATATGTGGGAAGAACCATGTATTTCGGGAACCAGAGGTTCCGGGGCAGTCTTTTTTACAGGATGCAATCTGAGATGCTGTTTCTGCCAGAACCGGGAAATTGCCATTGGTGACAGTGGCCTTGAGATCACTGAGGAAAGACTGGCAGAAATATTCCTGGAACTGCAGGAAAAGGATGCTGCAAATATCAATCTGGTAACCGGAACACATTATATTCCACAGATCATCGCAGCTTTGGACTGTGCAAAGAAGCATGGGCTTAATATTCCGGTTGTCTATAACTGTGGTGGATATGAGAATACAGAGACATTGAAACTTTTGGACGGATATGTGGACATTTATCTTCCGGATTACAAATATGCGGAGAGCGAATTGGCGGTGAAATTTTCACATGCAAATGATTATCCTGAAAGGGCTATGGAAGCAGTTAATGAGATGGTACGCCAGACAGGAATGCCACAGTTTGATGCAGAGGGATATATGAAACGTGGGACTATTGTGAGACATCTTATATTGCCGGGGCATACAAGAAATTCAAAGAAGGTTCTGAAACTTTTACATAAGACTTTTGGAAAGCAGATTTATATCAGTATCATGAATCAGTACACACCGGTTTTTGAACAGAAAGAATATACAGAACTGAATCGTTGTGTAACCAGAAGAGAATATGAAAAAGTTCTGGACTATGCATTTGAGCTTGGGATTGAAAATGGATTTTTTCAAGATGGTGAAACTGCCAGAGAGAGTTTTATTCCTGCATTTGATTATGAAGGTGTGAGAAAAATGCCATAAAATAAAAAACTCCCATAAATGGAAGGAGGCCGGTACTTTCGTACCGGCGCGTATGAAAAAGAAAAATATTTATAAGAAAGATTCATCATCTTTCTACAGTTCATTATATCCAATAAATATGAATAAAATATGAATACGGTGTAAAAAAATAAAATTTGTTTTACCAAAATATTTTTAAAATTTCTTCCATGTATCCCTTACAAACAATATCAGTAACGGGAAAATCTCAAGACGTCCTGCCAGCATATCAAAAGTAAGGATAAGCTTTGAAAACCAGGAGAACATGCCGAAGTTTCCGGTAGGTCCTACCAGTTCCAGACCAGGTCCGATATTATTAAAGGTTGCCGCAACCGCCGTAAAATTCGTGATCAGATTGAAATCGTCAAAGGCAATCAGGAATATGGAGGATGCAAAAATCAGCATATATACAATGAAGAAAATATTTGTGGAACGAACAACTTCATGTGGGATGGCTTTGCCGTCCATTTTTATTTTCTTTACCGCATTTGGATGCAGAAAAATATGAAGCTCCTTGCGGACTGTTTTGCAGAGAATCAGGATTCTGGATACTTTAATGCCGCCGCCTGTACTTCCGGCACATGCACCGATAAACATCAGCAGTACCAGGATTGTCCGCGAAATTTCCGGCCAGGTATTAAAATCTGTTGTTGCATATCCGGTTGTTGTGATAATGGAACCAACCTGGAAAGCTGCCTGCTGAAAAGCTTTGGCTGCACTTCCGAAAATATGGTAAATATTGCAGGTGATGATAAGAATTGCAATACCGATGATTCCGAAATAATACCGCACTTCTTCCATTTTAAAAGCCTGAGCAAATTTTTTTGTGATAATGAAAAAGTAAGCATTAAAGTTAACGCCAAATAAAATCATAAATACAGTAATGACTACCTGCAGATATGTACTGTAACTGGCCATGCTGTCATTTTTAATACCAAATCCTCCGGTACCTGCAGTACCGAAAGCTGTACATATGGAGTCAAACAGCGGCATACCACCGACCAGAAGAAGCAGGATCTGGATCACTGTCATTACGAAATAAATAGAATACAGAATTTTGGCAGTTGACTGTACTTTTGGCGCAAGCTTGCTTACAGATGGTCCGGGACTCTCCGCTTTCATAAGATTCATATGATAACCGCCGGTAAGTGGCAGAAGGGAGAGGATGAAAACCAGAACACCCATTCCGCCGATCCAGTGCGTGAAGCTTCTCCACATCAGCATACAATGAGGAAGTGCCTCCACATCGCTGAGAATGCTGGCTCCTGTTGTAGTAAAACCCGAAACTGTTTCAAATAATGCATCTACAGGATTTGGAATGCTTCGGCTGATCACAAAGGGGATTGCTCCTATGATACTCAGAACGATCCAGCTTAATGCTACAGTCACGAAACCTTCTTTTGTGTAGAAAGCCTTTCTTGTCGGCTTTTTCCTGGTGAGAGGAAGCCCGATGACCAGGCATAAAGCAATCGTGATCAGAAAAGCTACACCGGAAGTTTCCTGATAGATCAGTGCCGTAATTGCGGGCAGAGCCATAAATACAGCTTCAATTTCCAGAATCATTCCGATGATATAGATAATAATGGAATAGTTCATAATTCGGCTCCTTTATTTTTCCAGAATATCTGTAATATCGCGAAGGCCCTTCTGAGAAGTTACTATGATAACGGTATCTCCGACCTGAATGGTATCCTGGCCTCGGGGAATCTTGACCTGACCATTTCGGTTCAGGTAACCTACAAGGAGGTTTTTCTTCAGGTTCAGTTCAGATAATGGAATGCCTGTTACCGGTGAATTTTCGCGGATGGCAAATTCCAGAGCTTCTGCCTGATTATCCAGGATATGATAAAGGGTTTCAATATTGCTGCCGATGCTGTTCTGCATGGCACGTACATACTGCAGGATATAGTCGGCTGTGATATATTTCGGATAAATGACGCTTCCGATATCAAGGTTATCAATGACATCATCAAAGGCAAGGCGGTTTACCTTGGCAATCAGTTTGGCATTGGAAACTGTTTTGGCAAAGAGTGAAAGGAAAACATTTTCCTCATCCATGTTTGTGAGTGATACAAAAGCCTCTGTGCGTGAGAGTCCCTCTTCCATAAGGAGAGAACGATTGGTTCCGTCTCCGTTAATGATAGTTGCCTCCGGAAGCAGATCACTTAAGGTTTCACAGCGGGACTCATTCTGTTCAATGATTTTAACGGAGATGTTCATATCAAGCAGGGCTTTTGTAAGGTAATAGGAAATGGTTCCTCCGCCGACAATAATGGCGTTTTTTACCTGATTGGTTTTCAGGCCGATCTTTTTGAAAAAGGCTGCTGCATTCACCGGGGAAGCAAGAATGGAAACCATATCCCCGTCGTGGATCACCTGATTACCGCCGGGAATAGATACATGATCCCGACTTTCTACTGCGCAGAACAAGACGTCGCATTTCAGGGCTTCCGTAATGCGTGAGATTGTCATGCCATCCAGATTAAATTCAGGAAGCACTTTAAATTTCAGCATTTCCACGCGACCACGTGCGAAAGTATCGATCTTGATAGCTGAAGGGAAGCGTAAGAGACGGGAAATTTCCTGTGCAGCTGCAAGCTCCGGGTTAATGATCATAGTAACACCCAGACGCTTCTTGATGAAGCTGATCTCTTTGGCATAGATAGGATTGCGGACACGGGCAATCGTCTGGCAATGGCCGGTTTTCTGTGCAATCAGGCAGCAGAGAAGATTCATTTCATCAGAACCGGTTACGGCAATCAGGATATCTGCATTCTCAATACCTGCTTCCACCAGCGTGTTGATACTTGCACCGTTTCCCACGATACCCATGGCATCAATGTCATCCTGAAGGGAAGTGATCACATTAGAAGAAACGTCTATAAGAGTAATGTCGGATTCTTCTTCCTGAAGCTGTTCTGCCAGGGTACGTCCAACTTTACCGCACCCAACAATAATTATCTGCATAATTCCTCCAATAAGGGGGCTGTCACATAATATCTATGTGAGACAGCCCCTTTTATATCATATTTTTGTTTGTAATTGCTCAATATTTTTGACAATTACTTTTGTGGCTATTAAGCTAAGAATACTATAGCACCACCGGATATATTTGTAAAGCAAATATGAAATTTCTGTGATTTTTAAGATGGAGCGTATTACTGTTCATTCCGTTCTCAGTAACACGCTTCACGATGCTAATCGCATAAATTCGCGCAGTATGTCGCAGGTTTTGGCTGCGTACGTTATTTATTGCTGTTGCATGATGCAGTGCAGGGATTATCAAATCCCGGGGTAAAAGCATAGAAGTTTTTGGCATCAAGTTCTTCCTGAATGGACTGAAGAGCTTCCCCAAATCTCTGGAAATGAACAACTTCTCTGGCACGCAGGAATTTGATGGGATCCGCAATCTCAGGTATATTGCGGACTACTCTGAGAATATTGTCATAAGTAGAACGGGCTTTTTGCTCTGCAGCAAGATCCTCGAACAGATCAGTGATCGGATCACCTTTACTCTGAAATTCACATGCATTAAATGGTACGCCACCTGCTGCCTGTGGCCAGACTCCCACTGTGTGATCGATATAATACGGTCCAAATCCGGATTTCTCAATTTCCTCCATGGAAAGGTCCCGGGTAAGCTGATGTACAATAGTGGATACCATTTCCAGATGACTGAGTTCTTCTGTTCCTATGTCGTTGAGCAAAGCAGAAGTCGTTCGGTTCGGCATGGTAAAACGCTGGGAAAGATAACGCAGGGAAGCGCCAATCTCACCGTCCGGGCCACCGGAGTGCAGTACCCTATAATAGCCTCGCAAACCCAGTGTTTATGCGGGTTTGCGGGATTTTCAATTCTGAAAAAATATTACAAAAATGTTAAAAGGCTGAAATGGCACTTTTTTATGGATGGATGAAATTCAGGAAATAATGATGTCAAAAGACATTTTTCCGGATTCCTTATCATATATGATCTGCTCCACAACACTTCTGATCAGATTTCCCTTTGCTTCATAACCTACGTCTGGATTCTTCAGGACATCCGTAACAGAACGGATCTCTTTCAAGATTTCTTCTGCGTCAGGCTGCTCTGCCTGTTCTTCCTGTAATAGCTGTGAAAGGGCAGCAGTCAATTCTAACCGATCTGATACCAGACGATCCTTATTATTCTTATATTCTTCCAGAGTATCTACGCCTGCCTCATAAGCCTCTTTGATTCTGCTTTCTCTCATGGTGAGCTTACTGATCTCTCTTTGTAACTGTTCGATCTGCAGTGAATGATCAGTCTTTTTCTTTTTGCATACATATGTAAATTCTGCTCCATCTAAGATCTGATCAAAATAACTTATCACAGCTTCTTCAGCCTTTTTGACCGATAAGGCAACAGAAGTCTTATGAAATCCCTTTGCGTACTTCCAGCACTGGAAATAAGGACACTTATTATTACCGGTGTAAGAAAGCGTGGCCCCGCAGACAGAGCACTTCAAAAGACCGGATAGCCAGTGCTTACAGGCAGAGACATTCCGCGCCTTGACTGGACGTTTCCGGGAAGTGATCAGCTTCTGACGTTTTTCATACCGTTCCCTGGAAAGACGTACCTCATGGCTTCCTTCAAATTCCACTCCGTTCCAGACAACAGTCCCGCAATAGAAGGGATTTCCAAGAATCCGGTCAACGCTGCGCCGCTCGAAGAGTTTTCCGCGTTTTGTCCGGTACCCGAGATCATTGCAACGCCTGGCAATAGCTGTCTCATCTAAGTTCTGATTATCATACAAATCCATGATATAAGAGACAATGGCATATTCAGCTTCATTAATGATATAAGGTTTCCCATGTCCAACTGCAGTATAGCCAAGACAGGGAGATGTCTGATAGCCTTTTTGCAGGGCTTTTTCTTTCATGCCACGCAAAACCTCACCTGACAATCGAATGGAGTAGTATTCATCCATCCATTCGATGATACGCTCGATCAGGCTGCCAAAAGGTCCCCCAATCAGTGGCTCAGATACACTGATCACGTCTACATTGTCTTTTTTGAGCATACTCTTGTATACGATAGACTCTTCCTGGTTACGGGCGAAACGACTGAATTTCCATACCAGGATTACATCAATGGGGTGAGAGGGCTGCTTTGCCAGGGCAATCATCTTCTGAAACTCCGGGCGCTTCTGTGCATGCCGGCCGGAAACACTCTCAGTAAAGATAAAGTCCCCGGAAACAATCATGTCATTCTTCTGAGCATAATCCAGCAAAAGACGTTTCTGCGCATCAGGAGAAAGTTCTGTTTGGTCCTCTGTCGAGACGCGGATGTAAAGACATGCCACTTTACTGCTCATAAATATCACCTCGGTTTTATAAAATATGTAATTTTAAGTATAAAAATAACAGCCACACAAATGTTCTGATTGTGTAACTGCTCCGAAGATGATACAATATCTTT
>OLCT01000334.1_pt1 | contig 10128 bp, 10 predicted proteins | sample 1607931 | NCBI WGS metagenome assembly OLCT01 (sample SAMN02674698, study PRJEB24791) | human gut metagenome, SKBSTL036 | isolation source: stool | host: Homo sapiens | place: USA
TTATTAAGTATATCCGGTCTGCATCAGGATGTGACCGGGATTGAAGCACAGGGCGATGAGCCGGGAAGTGAACCAATCGAGGTAATCGTACCTGCGAGCTATTATGAGAAAAATGGAAAGCACTATGTGATCTATGATGAACTGGTGGAAGGAATCCCGGGAACCATCAAGAATAAAGTAAGGATCCTGGATGACCAGAAGGTCGAGATCATCAAGAGCGGAATTACGAATACCCATATGGTATTCGAGAAAGATAAGATCAATATGACACAGTATGAGACACCATACGGTGAGATGATGATTGGAGTCTTTACCAAGGATATCCAGTTCGAAGAACAGGATGAAAAGATCACGGTGCATGTGAATTATGCACTGGACATCAACGGAGATCCTGTTGCCGATTGCAATATAGACATAAAAATAACAGCACTGGAACGATAAGTTCCAATGCTGTTTTTAAGTACTCTTTATTCTTATTTGTTTCTTAATCTTGCGAAAAATCCCTTTTTCTTCTCCGGTACATCCAGAGGACCTCTTACACCTTTAACAGCTGTGATGTAAATACCACTGATCGTAGCTTTGACTTCCTTCTTAACAGGAATCAAAGGATAAACCTGCGCATCACACATAAGTGTCATGATCTTCGGTCCGACTTTGGCTTTTACAACCGGTACTTTTGAACGGCGAAGATACTTTGGTGTATTCTCGAGTACGATATCCGGCAAGCCGGCATCTTTTAATTTCATACGACCTTTATCGATAACCAGGATGGAAACAGTCTGTGCAACTGCATCAAGCTGTGCCTGCTGATCTGCCTGTTTCTTTTCTGCTTTTTTACCAACAAAATATAATGCAACACATGCAACGATCAAAATCACAAGGATTACCAATAATACAATTGTAAATGTCTTCACAATGAACCTCCTATATTCTATATTCCATAACAAGTATTCTAACATTGTTTCGGTAGGAGTGCAAGAAGTATACAGGAAAAGTAGGTGATTTCAAAACAAAAATTTTGATAAAAGAGTGAAATATATGTGAAAATGCTATGAAAGTTTTTCAAAATGTGATATAACAAAGTGGTATGCGTTAGCGTATACTTCGGAAAGCAGATGGGATAAAGTTCCCACCTTAGAATGAATGATAAAATGAGGTGCGATATGAAAAAGAAAGTGGCAATGTTATTAACAGGTGTTATGGCAGTCTCTCTTTTGATGACTGGTTGTCAGTCGACGAAAGGCCTTGAAAATGACAACATTAAGATTTCAGTCTACAAAGGTGTTGAAGTAGATAAAGTTGACAAACCGAGCGAAGTAACGGATGATGATGTGAATACACAGATTCAGTCAGTACTGGATGAAAATGCAACAACAAAAGAAGTGACAGACCGTGCAGTAAAAAAAGGCGATACAGCAACGATTGATTTCGTTGGAAAGATGAATGGCGAAGCATTTGACGGTGGATCTTCTACAGATTATCCACTGGAGATCGGTTCTAATTCTTTCATCGAAGGATTTGAAGACAGTATTATCGGACACAAGATCGGTGATACATTTGACTGGAACGGAAAGTTCCCGGAGAATTATGGAAGTTCTGATCTTGCAGGCAAAGATGTAACATTTACAATTACTGTAAAATCCATTTCCAAAAAGAATACACCAAAGCTTACAGACAAACTGGTAAAGAAAGTATCTAAGAAATCAAAGACAGTAAAAGAGTACAAAGAAGAAGTGAAGAAGTCTCTCGAGGAGGATAACGAGAAGACATATAATGATTCTTTACAGCAGGCAGCATGGCAGAAGGTTCTTGATAATACAAAAGTTAAGAAATATCCGGAGAAAGATGTAAAGAAGATTGAGGATTCTCTGATCTCTCAGTACAAGTCTGTTGCAAAAGCTTATAACATGTCATATGATGATCTGATCAAGCAGCAGATGGGAACAACTGTTGAAAAGTTCGAAAAACAGGTAACAAAGGCTGCAAAATCCAGCGTAAAACAGACACTGGTAACAAAGGCAATTGCAGATAAAGAGAACATTAAGTTAGATGATGCAACTTATAAGACAGAGCTTAAGAAGATTGCAAAAGAGTATGGATACGACAGTGTAAAAGCTTTAAAGAAAGCTGCATCAAAGTCAGATCTGAAAGAGATTGCGCTGAATGATCTTGTAAAAGAATGGCTGGCTAATCAGTGCATTCAGGTTGAGTCAAGCTCAAGCAGCTCATCAAGCTCAAGCAGTTCGTCAAGTTCAAGCAGTTCGTCAAGCTCAGGTAACTAAGGTGGATAGAAACAGAATAGAGTAAGAATAAAAATAAAAATGCTCCGGGAATTTTGTCAGGTGACAGATTTCCGGAGCATTTTTGTATACCAAAGTATGCAAGAAAAGCTGCCACCTACAGGAACTGCCACTGGCAGTTCCTTACGGATGGTTTGGCAAGTGGCAGGTTCTCTGTATTGTTAAGTGTGAGGAAATATTTCTTTCCACTCTCCGGGACAAAGCGCTTTGTCAAGTACAATGTCTCCGATGGAAATACGTTTTAATTCGATCACACAGCAGTGAACAGACTTCATCATGCGCCGGATCTGGCGTTTCTTCCCTTCGGAAATGGTAATTATCCCATAGGTGATGGGGTGATCCGGACGGTTTTTGTGGATATCTTTCTGGATTTCTTCCGGCAGTGTGGAAAGAATATCGGACATTACTGCATGTCCGGTTACGGTAATTTTTGCCGGGGCAGTCAGGGTATCGGCGCCCTTCAGAATGACACCTGTTTCCAGCTTATGTACCAGTTCCGGTGTCAGATCACCGAGAAGGGTGAATTCATAAGTTTTCTCTTTGTGATAGGAAGGATGAGTGAGCTTCTGGTTGAAGATACCGTCATCTGTGATCAGAAGAAGTCCGGTCGTCTCACGGTCAAGGCGTCCGACCGGAGAAAGCCTGTCATTATGTAATTCCTTAAAATAGTCCATAACCGTCGGATAGCGGTCGTCGCGTCTGGCAGTGACACAGCCGAAAGGTTTGTGGAACATGTAGTAGTGAGGCATTGTTGTGACTCCTTTATTGGTTCTTTTCAGAGTTGTTCCGGGGAAAATCTCTGTGTAAAGCATACCACAGAAAAAGGAATAAATGATTGCTTATTGACAAAATTCATTAATTATGATATTTTCTTTTAGATGATAAATGACCGATGGGGGAGTAACAGGCGTATAACGCAACAAGTCAACATACTGATCGATGGATCTGGCTTGTTTTAATTTGTGAGACTCATGTGTAGCTGTAATATCTATGCGTGGACTCTCTCTATCCTATAAAGAAAGTATAGACCAGGTATGGCAGGCAGCTGCTGTATCTGGTTTTTTTGTTGTCATGCGTTTGAACTTAATTTTGGAGGAAATGATAATGGAGTGGAATTTTTTATTCTTTATGAACAGTGTCTTACTTGGAGTGGGACTGGCAATGGATGCATTTTCGGTCTCGCTGGCAAATGGAATGAATGAAAAAAATATGAAGAAATCAAGAATGGCTTATATTGCGGGAGTATATGCATTCTTTCAGTTCCTGATGCCTATGATAGGATGGATATGTGTGCATACGATCGTACAGGTCTTTGGACAGTTTCAGAAGTTCATTCCGTGGATCGCATTGATTTTGCTTTTGTATATCGGAGGAAGCATGATCAAAGAATCTGTGCAGAGTGAAGAGGAAAAGAAAGAAGTGAAAAGATTAAGTTTTGCCGTGCTTATGATGCAGGGGATTGCAACATCGATTGATGCGTTGTCGGTAGGATTTACCACTGCCGGGTATGGTTTGGTTATGGCTGTAGTCTGTTCACTGATCGTGGCAGTGGTAACGTTTGTGATATGTGAGACAGGGTTGTGCCTCGGTAAGACTCTGGGAACAAAGCTGTCAGGAAAGGCAGATGTTCTGGGAGGTGTAATCTTGATAGGAATCGGAATTGTGTCATGGGGACGGGGAATGTGACTTTTTTGCAGGTGAGCCCCTACGTTCAAAAGGAAAATGCAGACATACATCAAAATGCCCTTGCATAGATTGTAAAAAACAATTTATGCAGGGGTTATTTTTATGAAAGATTATATTGAGGAGAGGGCAGTAGAAATTGCATATTATATCATCGAACATAAAGCCACTGTGCGTCAGACCGCGAAGGAGTTTGGGGTTAGTAAGAGTACGATACATAAAGACTGCACCGACCGCCTGGAGCAGATCAACCCAACCCTGGCGCAGAGCGTCCGCAAAGTTCTTGACGTGAACAAACAGGAACGCCACATCCGCGGCGGACTTGCCACCCGGGAGAAATATCTTCACCAGCATCGGCACGCAGGATAAAGAGAGTAACAGAACAAAAAGCTCTTATAATTTCGGACATCAACGAGTCGATTTCATGGGATAAAAGATAACAACAGAACAAAAAACTCCGCACAGATATTCTGGAGAAGCATCATATATAGACGATTCATTCGAATATCCTTGCGGAGTTTTTATACAACTAATTATTTCCAAGAATTATGATGTCTCGAATTGTAAAAACACAGCCTTCATAATCACAAGAACAACATCACCAGTTTAAAGATCCAGTTGGCGACGACCCCGGCGCAGAGTCCACCGATCGTGTGGCTTAAAATTGCCTTTCCGGTCAGCTTGTTCACTTTAAGTGAAGACATCATAGCCACATGTGTGCTGAGGTATCCGCTCCAGCACATGCACATTGCAGTGAATACGGCTACGTCATTGGCGAGGACGGTTCCGGCTTCTGCCATGTGCGGTACCAGTCCGATTGCGGCACCGGCAGCACCGAGTGCCGTGATCGGAACGGAGATTCCGGATGCATCTGTGAATCCAAAAAGCGGTGATAAGATGAATTCAAGCTTCTTTCCAAGCCATGGAAGGAAAGCGATTCCTTCATAAGCGGCACCGGTGTAAGTTCCGTCTGCAGATGCGCCGTTGGTCAGCATCATGACCAGTGTACAGATGGTGATAACGCCCGGGATGATGGCAAGGCCGACATCCACACCGTTTTTACCACCCTCAAGAAGTGCCTCGATGGCACGTCCGCCGATGCCTCCGTCACGGATCTCGCGGGTATTCATGATGGCATCCATGTCTTCATGTTCTTCGAACTGTACGCAGTATTCTTCGGTTCCATATTCTTTCTTGGTGAAATGAAGCATGATGCGGACACTGATGATACTGCCGATTATAGCGGAAAAGTTACCGACCAGTACAGCAGTTCCGGCGTGTCCACCTTTTAACTTCAGACCGATCATGAATGTACTTACAATCAGTCCCATTCCGAAAGATGTTCCAAGGTTCGTTAAAGCCGGAAGCTGGAATTTCTTGAAATATTTACGGAAATTCTTATCTTCAGCAAGTCCCAGGATTGCCGGATTGTCGGACAGATAAGTAGTGATTACACCGAGTGCTGCGGCACCCGGCAGATTATAAAGTGGCTTCATCAGCGGTGACAGTAATTTATTCACCATCGAAATGACACCGAATTCTGAGAACAGTCCTGAAATGGCTCCGGCAAGAACCGCGATTGCCATAATATAGAAGACTGTCTCAAGAAGCAGCTGGTAGCCGGTGTTCATCAATGTGTTCAGCATATTGACACCGCCCATTTTCATACCCATACCACCGAAAATTCCTAAAAAGATTGCCAGAAAGACGAATCCTTCAAGACTGATGGATTTTTTTGTTCTTTTGTTTCCCATAAAAAACCTCCAATATTTTATACACGTATTTTATCCAAGTTTCCCAGCTTATATAAAACGCATAGTAATAAGATACTATATAATTAAATGGAAGTCAATCATTGTTTACAAATTGTGCATATAAGATAAAATGATAGTGTATAATAAAAATAAATTATGCATAATTATTGTGAATTGAAAAAATTTTATTGAAATGCTAATATAAAAATGGATATATTAATAAAAGAGATAAATAAATCGGATGTATGAAATGTTGTTAAAAATTACAAAAAGTTAAAATTAAGGAAGAGAATGAAGGAGGACAGCAGACTGTGGCAACAGTTGGAGGAAACAGACAGGAAAAGAGAAAAAGGATTATGTCGTATTTCATCAATGCGACAATTGAATTAATGGAAAAAGAAGGAATTGAGAATCTGACGATTAGGAAGGTTGCAGAACAGGCAAAATACAACAGTGCAACGCTGTATCATTATTTCTCTAATCTGGATGAACTGGAATTATTTGCAAGTGTAAAATGTCTGGATGAATATATGCAGGAAACGTTGATACACAAGGCCGAGGGAAAGGATTTTCAGGAGTGGTATCTGGGACAGTGGCGCTGCTTTTGCAGACATTCGTTCCAGAGACCGAGAATCTATAACTTCTTATTCTTCAGTCCGGAAGGGACACAGAACCTGAATGAGGTTTTCCGGAGATATTATGAGATTTATCCAAATGAAAAGGAAGAAAAGACAGAAGATTACGAAGGATTTTTGAAAGAAGGAGATTTCTTCAAACGCAACGAAGATCTGCTAAGAGATGTGATCAGAGAAAGAAATTATGAGATATCTGAGCAGGAGATCAAAGAACTGAATGAAATGAGTGTGCTGATCTATCGGGGAATGCTTGCAATCATGCGAAGTGACAGGGACAAGCCGACGGTAGACGAGGCGGTGGATAAGACAGTCAGATATCTGGCGAAGACACTGGATGCGTATCATCTGGGATAGAGTAAGATATAATCTGGAAGGAGGTATTCCCCGTGAGAATAGTTGTCGTAGAAGATAATGAATTATATAAGAACGAACTGTTACAATGTCTGGAACAGGAAGAGTCGGATATAGAGATCGTGGGGAGTGCGTCCAACGAGGCAGAAGGTCTTGCGCTGACCGAAAAACTGATACGGGATAATCTCACACCGGATGTGATATTTACGGATGTCCGGATGCCGGAGATGGATGGATTCGAGATGATCGAGGCATTGCAGAGAAGAGGGATATCCTGCAAAATTGTGGTTACAAGTTCCTGCCCGGAATTCCTTTATGCGAAACGTGCGATGGAGCTTGGTGCTGTAGATTTTCTGGTCAAACCGTTGAAAGTCTACGAAGTGCGTAATGTACTGGGAAGGCTGAGAAGAGAGCTGGAAAGCGAGAAAAAGTGGAAACACATTCTGAATCTGGAATACATTTTCCTGAATGCGATGGCTGGGAAGATCAAAGATGATCAGCAGATAGGAGACCTTATAAAGGAAGGATACGGAATTGCACCGGAGGAACGGATTGGTGTTCTTGGTATCGGCATGAGTTCTAATTATGAGAAATATAAAGAACAAGTGCTGCAGATGCTGAAAGAATTGGAAATTTTCAATCAGCAACAGGATTTCTGTGCCTATACCATCGAGATGTACGGACGTCAGAGTTTTGTGGTCCTTTTTTATCATATGGGAAATGAACATGAGACCTATCAGTATCTGGAACAGACGATTGTTCCGATGATCTGCAATACGGTGCGCGGAAGGGTGATCTGTACATGGGCGGTCAGCAACGGATTCGGCAATATGTACGAAGCGGTCAGAGAACTAGATCATGCGGCAGAATGGAATCTGATATTGAAAAAGGGAACATTGATCTGTAAAGAAAAAATACAGAAAATTGCATTATATCCATATAAATATCCGGTGAATCTTGAAAAAGAAGCCAAGGAAGCATTACTGAATAAAGATGCGAAACGATTGAAAAAAATATTTTCCAGATACTGGGATTATTGCAGGGAACTTCCATGTACCCCGCAGGAGGCCAAGGAGGGCTGTATCCGTATTGCACTGGTTCTGATCCAGATGGCAGCGGAAACCGGGGCGGTACAGGCACAGAGAAAAGGACAGACATTTCTTCAGCGGATTTCCAGGGCAAATGGATGGACAGATGTGGAAGAAAAAGTGGATACTTTTTTTGAATATTTGACGAGCAAAGACGAAGCGGAAAATGATATGAGTCTTCTGATTCAAAAGGCACTGGAGAATATCCGAGAATATTATGATCAGGGTATTACATTGGAAGAGATTGCAGAAAAGCTACATGTGACGGAAGAATATCTGAGCACTCAGTTTCGAAAAGAGACGGGACGGACATTTACAGAGACGATCCGTGGGTACCGGATTGAACGTGTAAAAGAACTTCTGACGGCAACGAACTGGAAGCTGACTAAAATTGCGGAACTGGCAGGTTATACCGATCCGAAATACATGAGCCGCGTGTTCAAGGAAGAGACTGGAATGTTGCCACTTGAATACCGGAAAAAGAACGGTTAGATAGTGAAAAACATTAAAAAAATGCATTTTCAGTCAAAAAAAGTCATCCTTTTTTAAATATTTCCCCCTTGTGGAAATGTATGAGAGTGTTAATATGGTTCCGATAAGAAAAAAGGAGGGACCAATAATGAGTACGAAAAAAGTTATTTTTTCGAATCCGGGTGATGTGATAGATTTTGTAAAGATCGTAGAAAAATATCCTTTTGATATGGATATGAAACGGGGTAGATATATTGTAGATGCAAAGTCCCTGTTAGGTCTTATGAATCTTGGATTTGATCAGAAGATCGAGCTGAAAGTATATGATGAAGAATGCGATGATCTCTGGAAAGAACTGGATAAATTCGTAGCTGCGTAGGGTTGCAGTTATGTTGAAAAGGACGGACAATAAAGCGTCTGCAGTCTGACAAAAAAGATACCGTGGGAATTTTTAGTGAAAATTCTAGTAAAAATTTTTGCGGGGATGGGATATTGTGTGAGAAGAATCCTCAGCGTATAATAAGAGTATACGTTGGGGAACTTTTTTGTATACCAAAGTATGCAAGAAAAGCCGCCAGTGGCAAGATTTCTGTATTGTTATGCATTCGGAAGAAGCTGTCGGTGGCAGGTACTGTAGATATATAAATATTACGGGAGAGGAAAATGGGAAATGGGAAAAAGCAAAAAAGAAAAACGACAGGCATATTTCTTTGATAATAAAGCACTGTTGGCATTGATCCTGCCGTTAGTGGTCGAGCAGCTTCTGGCGGTACTGGTTGGAATGGCGGATTCCATCATGATCGCAAGCGTCGGCGAAGCGGCGGTGTCGGGAGTATCGTTGGTAGATCAGATTATGGTGCTGTTGATCAATGCATTTTCAGCACTAGCTACGGGAGGAGCAGTCGTTGCGGGGCAGTTCCTGGGACAGGACAGACGGGAAGAAGCCTGTAAGTCGGCAACGCAGATGGTATGGTTTATCACGATCTGTGCAATCGGCATTACAGTGCTTGTATATCTGGGAAAATCCTTTATTTTACATACAGTATTTGGAAAAATCGACCAGGATGTGATGCATCATGCAGACATTTACCTGCTGATCGTGGCGGCATCGATTCCATTCATGGCACTGTATAACGGAGGAGCGGCGATCTTCCGTACAATGGGCAATTCGAAGGTAACAATGCAAATATCGATCATCATGAACATTATTAATATAGGAGGAAATGCGATCTTGATCTATGGTTTTCACCGTGGAACGGAAGGGGTTGCGATTCCGACACTGGTGTCAAGGATGACGGCGGCGATTATTATAATTGTGCTATTGTGTGATGAGAAACGGACGCTTCACATAGAACGGACCTGGCGTTACCGAATTAACTGGGAAATGGTTAAGAAGATTCTAAGTATCGGTGTGCCGAATGGCCTGGAGAACAGCATGTTCCAGCTTGGAAAGATTATCGTGCTCAGCCTGGTATCGACATTCGGAACCTATGCGATTGCGGCAAATGCGGTGTCAAATGCAATCGCATTGTTCCAGATCCTTCCGGGAATGGCAATTACGCTGGCAATCACACCGGTTATTTCCAGATGTGTGGGTGCGGGCGATTATGAACAGGCGAAGTATTATAATAAGAAATTAATGCTCATTACTTATGTCAGTATGACTGCGATGGTATTATTTATATTCTCCTTACTGCCATTTATATTAAATGCATATAACCTGTCCGATCTTACAGCAAAGACGACGGCGGATATCATACATTTCCACGGAATCGGTGCGATATTTATCTGGCCGGTTGCGTTCAGCCTGCCTGCGACGTTCCGTGCAGCGGGTGATGCGAAGGCA
>OLCT01000337.1_pt1 | contig 10041 bp, 9 predicted proteins | sample 1607931 | NCBI WGS metagenome assembly OLCT01 (sample SAMN02674698, study PRJEB24791) | human gut metagenome, SKBSTL036 | isolation source: stool | host: Homo sapiens | place: USA
TGATATTATACATTATATAGTTGTTTTGCACAATATCATTTTTGAAATTTTCTGAAATTAATTTATAACAATTTGTTATAGATGTATAGTATTCATAAATGTATATAAATGAAAAGCAATTTCTTTAACAGGGTTGTTAATTTAATAGCAATATCAAAACAAAAAAGATCATTGAAAAGAATATTATCTTCTTCTCAATGACCTTTCTGGAAATGGCTGCATTATTTAATTTCATGTTCCTCATGGAAATGCTTATATTTTTCTATAAACATCAACAGAAAGCTGATCATAAGGAATCCACAGGAAACCCAGATCATTCTGATTCCATAGCGTATGGACAGATTTCCACCAATGCCGGCACCCAAGGCAAACATAAGGATGATTCCAAAATAATACATCGCCTGTTTTAGCTGTTTTGATTTTTTTTCACGAAAATAAACTGACAACGCAGCTGTACCACTGCGCAAATTACCGATACACATAGTACTTGCATAGGAATATCCGTTTACCTTGCGGAAGGACTGTACCTGCATTGCACAGGCGAAAGATGCCATGGCATTTGCCAGCATATTGTATTCGGTTGGCAGGAAACCTACTGTAAATAAGATCAGGATTTCTGCCAGCAGAACACCCTGCCGCCAGTGGAGCTTCTGCGCATATTTATAATTTGCCTGTATTTTCTCCGCAACCCATACGCCCAGTGCAAAGAAAATAATAGGAAAGAAGTATCCCAGTCCTGCTGTCAGTTCTCCTGCCATAAAGTGCTGGCTCATAAGAACGACGTTTCCTGTCTGTGCATTACAGAATACTTCGTTTCTTGCATTATAGGTGTAAGCATCCTGAAAACCTCCTGACAGTGCCAGGAATGCACTGTTTAAAAAGGCTTCCGACATTTGTATTTCGTGTTGATTATGATCTTTCATGATTTTCCCCGTTCAAGTTTATTTGCAGTTATCTCCTGTACGGATAACTGCCTTTATTCTTTTACCGTTTATTTTCAAACATTCGAAATCCGCTGCTTTACTGCGTAAATCGCTGCTTTCTCATGTTTGGCGGGTCCCTTTTTGACCCTGATTATCATGTTATACGTTTATAGGTCAAATGTAAAAGATATAATTCATATTATTGCATATATGATTTTTATATATTGGATACAATATATATATAATTTTGGCTATATAAAGCAACTTCCATATACTGTATGTCTACAGCATATGGAAGTTATTTTTTTATGTATCTGCAGAATTACTTATCTCCATGTTCTTTGAGATATTCTGCTTTTCCCATCTCGTACAGATTATTACCTTCTGAGTCAATGATGACTACAAGAGGCATATCCTCTACATACAATTTACGAAGTGCTTCTGCGCCAAGATCTTCATATGCGATCAGTTCAGCCTTTTTGATGCATTTTGCAAGAAGCGCACCTGCACCGCCGATTGCACCGAAGTATACACCGTCATATTTCTTCATAGCATCTACTACTTCCGGAAGGCGGGCACCTTTACCGATCATTCCTCTTGCTCCCACAGACATCATTGTGGGTGCATAGGCATCCATACGTCCGCTTGTTGTAGGACCTGCTGAACCGATAACTGCACCTGGTTTTGCAGGGGTTGGTCCTACATAGTAGATGGTTGCATCTGTAGGATCAAATGGAATTTTTTCCCCTTTTGCAAGGGCCTCACACATTCTCTTGTGTCCTGCATCACGTGATGTATAAATAGTACCTGTTAATAATACCTGATCACCTGCATGGAGAGTTCTTGCCAGCTCTCTAGTAAGTGGAAGTGTAATTTTCTTTCTTTCCATCTCAGATCACCTCCGATTTATGGCGGGTTACATGGCAGTTGATATTAACTGCACATGGCATACCTGCAATATGAGTCGGCATTGTTTCGATATTCAGGCCGATGGCTGTTGTCTTTCCGCCAAATCCCTGAGGTCCGATTCCAAGCTTGTTTACTTTTTCCAACATTTCTTTCTCAAGATCAGCATAGAACGGATCCGGGTTCTGAGTATCCAGAGGTCTCATCAGTGCTTTCTTTGCAAGAAGTGCACATTTGTCAAAGGTTCCTCCGATACCAACTCCGACTACCATTGGCGGACATGGGTTTGGGCCTGCGGTCTCTACTACTTCAAGGATGAAATCCTTGATTCCCTGTAATCCTGCAGATGGTTTGAACATACGGATCTGGCTCATATTCTCACTTCCGAAGCCTTTAGGGCCTACTGTAATCTTTACCTGATCTCCGGGAACGATTTCTGTGTAGATCATAGCCGGTGTATTGTCGCCTGTGTTTCCGCGGCGTACCGGGTCTTTTACTACAGATTTTCTTAAATATCCTTTGTCGTATCCGCGGCGTACACCTTCATTGATCGCATCGGTGAGATCTCCGCCAACAAAATGTACATCCTGTCCTATTTCAAGGAATACACATGCCATTCCTGTATCCTGGCAGATCGGCACGTTCTCGTTATCTGCAATATCAAAATTCTCAATAATATTGTCAAGGATACCCTTGGCAATCTCTCCGTCTTCGCATGCGCGGCATGTTTTGATCGCACATTTTACGTCTTCCGGAAGATGTTCATTTGCTTCGATACAGAGTTTTTCGATGACATCTGTAAGTCTGCTTACTTCTACTTCACGCATTCTGGTAAGCTCCCTTCTTTCATTTGGGGATATTCACCGGGAGGTGACATATCCCTTTTGCATTATATCAAAGGCTCCCGGTACCGGTAATCCCTTATCGATACCGGGAGCTCTTTTTTACATTCTGAGTATCTTATTAGCGCTGTTCGTGGCGAGCGTATTTTGGAAGCAGTAATGGAGATACCTTATCAGTATGTACGCCTGCTTTGTCCAGTTCATCTGCATATTTGTAGATATGATCCAGGTTCATTTCACCAAGCTCTACGTTCTTGCATTTTGCAGCTGCTTTTTTACCTGCATTTCTTCCGAATACGATAACATCCAGAAGAGAGTTACCCATCAGTCTGTTTCTTCCGTGGATTCCACCTGCGGCTTCTCCTGCAACTAACAGGTTTGGAATTTCTTTTGTGAATCCGTCTCCGTTAATCTCAAGACCACCGTTCTGGTAGTGAAGTGTCGGATAAATAACGATAGGAACTTTTCTCATATCAATGCCGTAGTTCATGTACATACGGAACATAGCCGGGATTCTCTTTTCGATGGTTCCTTCGCCACCGAGGATCTCGATCATCGGAGTGTCAAGCCATACACCTTTCAGTCCGCCTGGAACTTCTACGCCGCGGCCTTCTTCGCATTCACGGATAACACCGGAAGCATTTACGTCACGGGTTTCAAGCGGATGAATATAAGCTTCTCCGTTTGCATTGACAAGCTGTGCACCAACGGAACGAACTTTTTCTGTTACCAGAGCACCCATGATCTGTGATGGATAGATTGCTCCTGTTGGATGGTACTGGATAGAATCCTGATAAAGAAGGGAAGCACCAGCTCTGTATCCAAGTACAAGTCCGTCTGCAGTTGCGCCATAATGGTTAGATGTCGGGAATCCCTGATAATGCATTCTTCCTGCACCACCTGTTGCGATTACAACAGTTTTGGCTCTTGCAACAGAATAATCTCCTGTTTCCATGTTAAGAAGAACTGCACCTGCAACCTGTCCTTTTTCATCTTTCAGAAGTTCAACAGCTGAAGTAAATTCAACTACCGGAATCTTAAGATTCAGAACTTCATCTCTGATGGTACGCATGATCTCAGATCCAGAATAATCCTTTGCAGCATGCATTCTCTTTCTGGAAGTACCGCCGCCGTGTGTGGTAACCATGGTTCCGTCTTCTGCTTTATCAAATTCAACACCAAGGTCATTGAGCCATTTGATGGCATCCGGAGCTTCCATTACCAGTCTCTTTACCAGTTCCGGTTTTGCAGCAAAATGTCCGCCGCCGAAGCAATCCAGATAATGCTGTACAGGAGAATCGTTCTCTTTGTCAGCTGCCTGGATACCACCTTCAGCCATCATTGTATTGGCATCACCGATACGAAGCTTTGTAACGATCATAACGCCGCCGATTACAAGTACATCTACATCATAATCAATTTTTGTAAGGTCAATTTTTTCGTTGATCAGACGGCTTGTTGAATGAAGCATTTCTGCCAGTTCCAGAGGAGCTTTCTGTCCTTTGTTCGGTCCTACTTTGATCTCTGCAAACGCGTCTGGATTATAATCCGGATGGAATTTCTCAAGAAGAGCGTCTTTCTCTTCAGCTGTCAGACGTCTTGGCTCTGTTGCCATACGCTGTGCTCTTGTAGCCTCTACCTTTTTGATGGATTCCATCATATTTTCTGGATATGGTGCATACATGTTTTACGCCCTCCCTATTTCTCAATTTCTCTGTTGTTGTAAAGTTCCTGCATGTCTGTGATTGGTTTCTGCATGATCTGCTCGATCAGATCATCATATTTACCTTCGTGAATTTCTTCTACACGTTTCTCCAGATGTTCGCTCTTAGGCGCGATATATTTACCTGTGAGACGTCTTGCCAGAAGACCTACCATCGGATGGGAAATACCGGCCGGACATCTTACAGAACAGCATCCGCAGCTTACGCAGTCGAAGGATTCCTCTGCACATTTTTCAAGTTCGCCTCTCTGTGCATATGCGATGTACTGCATTACATTTAAGTCCTGAGTACATGCTTTTGTACAGGCATTACATCCGATACAGCTGTAGATTTCCGGATAGAGTTCCATCATTACCTGCTGATTCGGTTTCAGGTCTTCGATGTTGTAGAGTCTCTTATCTGTAGGGAAGAACGGGATGCTTGCTACATACATTCCTTCCTGTACCTGTGTCTGACAGGCAAGACATGTTTTCAGCTCGTTTTCACCTTTGATTCTGTAGATTGTTGCGCAGGCTCCGCAGAATCCGTGTCTGCAGCCGCATCCTCTCTTTAATGTATAACCGGCATATTCCATGGCAGTCATAATTGTAAGTTCTGCAGGTACGCTGTATTTCTTACCGAAAAAATATACGTTTACCATATTCTTTTCCATTTGAGATTACCAGTCCTTTCTATATATATCATCTGTCGTCAGCAGCACATACAAGCTCGAATCCGCTACGCTACTTCTCGCTTGAGGGCGTTCGCCCTACAGAATGTTCTGTGAAAGAATGCTTATATGCAAGCATGACGCATTCCTTCACATCACTTTCTGCACTGCTCATTGCTTATCAATATTCTGCAGGTAATTCATCAATCTCGTCGCATCTGAATACCGGACCGTCTTTGCAGACGTATTTGGAACCGATATTGCAACGGCCGCATTTACCGATACCGCATTTCATACGAAGCTCCAGAGTTGTGTAAACCTGTTCTCTGGAGAAGCCCAGTTCTTCCAGTCCTGCAAGAACGAACTTGATCATGATCGGCGGTCCGCAGACAAGTGCTGTTTTGTTTGTATCGAATCCAATCTCTTTCAGATAAGAAGGAACGAATCCAACGTGTCCGTCCCAGCCTTCCTGTTCACGGTCGATTGTCAGATAAACATTAACTCCCTCTGCTTTCATCCAGACTTCCTGGATTTCTTTTAACTGTACCAGGTCATCTGCGGAACGGGAACCATAGAGGATATCTACTGTTCCGTAATCTGCACGGTTATCCAGTACATAGTTGATAACAGAACGAAGAGGTGCAAGTCCGATACCACCTGCGATAAACAGAAGGTTTTTACCTTTTAATTTATCTTCTACAGGGAAATGATTTCCGTATGGTCCACGGACTGTGATCTCATCTCCAACCTGAAGGCTGTGGAGATAATCGGTCAGTGCACCGCACTTCTTGATACTGAATTCCTGATATTCTTTATTTGTAGGTGAAGAAGTAATGGAAAACATACCTTCACTTACACCTGGTGCGCAGACCATTGCACACTGGCCAGGCATATGTTCAAAAAGTTTTCCTCCTTCAGGAGCGTTTACACGGAATGTTTTAACATCCGGTGTCTCCTGACGGATATCTGTGATCACACCAACCTTCGGGATCAGTGTGTCTAATGTGTAGTTTTTATGGCAGGTACATTCGCTCATTATTTTTCACCTCCCTGATTTTCAAAAGCTTTGATGACTTTTACGATATTTAAGGATGATGGGCATTTCTCAACGCAGCGGCCGCATCCTACACATGAGAACATTCCGTTGTTGTTTACCGGATAGTAAACAAGTTTATGCATGAATCTCTGACGGAAACGCTGCATCTGGCTGTTACGGTTATTTCCGTGTGCCATCATTGTAAAGTCAGAGTACATACAGGAATCCCAGCAGCGGTAACGCTGTACGCCGTGTCCTGTGTCATAATCTTTGATATCATAGCACTGGCAGGTAGGGCATACAAATGTACAGGTACCACATGCCAGACATGGTTTACAAAGTTCTTCCCATACAGGAGAATTGAAACGATCCATGTAATCTTCCTGTCCCCATCCTTCCAGAGAAAGATTGGAATAAGGAAGTTTTTCTACGATGGCGCGGATCGCAGTTTTCTCTTCTTCTACCTTTGCTTCATCCGCATCGTTAAGAAGTTCTGCAACTGCTTTTGTAAGAGCTTCGCCCTTCTCTGTAAGAGGTTTCCAGTAAAGCTCGCCTTCGATCATCCATGCTGCAACATCTGCAACAGGATCTGCACAGTCAATGCCAAATACCTTACAGAAACAGCTCTCTTCCGGTTCATGACATGCAAGTGCAACGATGGTTCCATGCTCTCTTCTTGCTGCATAGAAGGTATCTACCGGATCACTTAAAAATACGTTATCCAGAACTTTTACACCCTGTACATCGCAGGCTTTCATACCGAATACAACAAAGTTTTTCTCCTGTAATGCCTGTGGTTCGATGGTAATGTTCTTTCCTTCTTTTTCGCAGGTATAAAGGTTTTCACTCTGTGGAAAGAAAGCATCTTTTGGTGACTTTACGGTTTTTAAAGTGTCAAGACAGACTTCTGCGTCCTGGCTCCATGCTCTGAAGTTTACCTGATCACTGACTTTGACAGGTAAATATAAATCCTGATCTGCGGCAATTTTCTGGAATAATGCCTGCAGATTTTCTGCTGCTATCTTATACATACATTATCCCCTTTCTGCCACAATACTCGGCTCAACATCTTCAAATGTAAAGTTTGTAAGAGGTCCTTTGGAGGTTGTGTCCTCTCCTGCCTGATATTCTCCGTAGAAAGCATCAATATCTTTGATAAATTTACGGTTAAACAGGTGAAGTGGGATTCCCTGAGGACATACTCTGCTGCATTCACCGCAGTCTGTACATCTTCCTGCTACATGGAATGCACGGATAATGTGGAACATCTTTTCTTCAAAGGAGTCCACATTTGCTTTCTGTGCACTGTCAAACTTATTGCTGTCGAATACACATTTACGGCAGCTGCATGCAGGACAGACATTACGGCAGGCATTGCAGCGGATACATTTGCTTAACTGGCTCTGGAAGAATGCAAATTTTTCTTCCGGGCTCATTGCTTCGATCTTCTCTACTTCTGCAAAACGATCTGCATCTTTTGTGTCTTTGGACTCACCGATAAGTTCATCATAAATCTTATGTTCTTTTCCTTTACATACGTGACATCTTTCAAGCATTGCATCTTTGTATGCACAGGTCTTCTCACCATAGATTGTCTGAATAGTCAGTGTTTCTGCCTCATCTGTGATCTCTGCACCGGAAATGCTTTCGATACCTTTGATTCCCTGTTTGCGGATTCTCTCGATATCCAGTTTTCCTTTACATCCAACACCAATGATATAAGCTTTCTCACGGTCTACACGATGCTCTTTGATCAGCTGATTAAAGCTGTATGTATCACATGGTTTTAAACAAACCAGTGTCTTGCCTTCCAGTTTGGAAGCTTCGATCATATATTTGCTTAAGTTTGCACCGCAGAATCCGTTATATACAAAATCTTTCAGAGATTCTTCTGTTTCAAAGTAAGCCGGTTCCGGATTGTAAGGCAGATCTCCGGCTTTCCATCCCAGAACTCTTGCAACTGTACCGTCAGCAAGCAGTTCTTTTGCACGATTTATCAGCTCCTGCATCTTAAATCCTCCAATCTTACGTTCTTACCGAGTGAATGGATCTTCTCTACAAACTCATTCATAGTCTGGGAGAATTTCACACCTTCAGCAGCGGAAACCCATTCTACTCGTGTTCTTCCGTTTTCCACACCGATGTAGTCGAGCATGGAGAAAAGAAGTGTCATACGTCTTCTTGCATAGTAGTTACCTGTGCTGTAATGACAGTCTCCAGGATGACATCCACACATGATCACACCGTCAGCACCTTTCTCAAAAGCACGGAGGATGAACATTGGATTGACACGGCAGGAACATGGAACACGGATAATCTTTACGTCAGCCGGGTAAGAAAGACGGCTGCTTCCTGCAAGGTCTGCACCTGCGTAACTACACCAGTTACAGCAGAATGCTACAATCTTAGGTCTGAATTCTTCGTTTGTTTCTATCGACATATTGCATCTACCTCCGCGATAATCTGTCTGTTGGAAAAGCCTTGCAGATCCATAGCACCAGACGGGCAGGCTACTGTACAAGCGCCGCATCCCTGGCAAAGTGCTGTATTTACAACGGCTACTCTTCTTGTTTCACGGATACCGTGGTCATTTACCTGTTTATCCTCATAGGAAATTGCTCCATATGGGCAGACATTTGCACATGTAGAACATCCGTTACATAACAGTTCATCGGATTTTGCTGTACATGGGTTGGTTGTCAGTTTATCTTTGGCAAGAAGGCCGATTGCCTTAACTGCTGCTGCGCCAGCCTGTGCAACTGTCTCCGGAATATCTTTCGGTCCCTGGCATACACCGGAAAGGAAGATACCTGCTGTAGGAGATTCTACAGGACGGAGTTTTGCATGGGCTTCTGTGAGGAAGTTGTTTGTATCAATACTTGCTGTAAGCATAGTAGCGATTTTACGAACATCCGGGTTCGGTTCAATGGCTGTTGCAAGAACGACCATATCTGCTTTCTTAAGGATTTGTTTGTTGTCGATCAGGTCAGATCCCTGTACAAGAAGGCTTCCGTCCGGCTGTGGAATAACTTTTCCTACCTGGCCTTTGATGTAGTTTACGCCGTACTGTTCTACGGCTCTTCTGTAGAACTCATCGAAGTTTTTACCTGGAGTACGGACATCAATATAGAATACGGTTACATTTGTATCCGGATATTTATCACGGATCAGCATTGCATGTTTTGCTGTGTACATACAGCAGATCTTGGAGCAATATGGTTTTCCTCTGTCGTCGGAGCAACGGCTTCCAACACACTGGATGAATACCAGTTCCTTCGGAGCTTTTCCATCGGAAAGACGCTCTAAGTGTCCTTTTGTAGGACCTGCTGCGTTCATGATACGTTCCAGTTCCAGGGATGTGATAACATCTTTACTCTGGCTGTACGCATATTCATCATATTTGTCAAGTTTGATGGTATCAAAACCTGTAGCAACTACGATTGCACCGTATTTCTGTGTTACGATCTCATCCTGCTGATCGTAATCAATGGCTCCTGCCTGACATACTTTGGAGCAGACACCACATTTTCCTGTTTTAAATTTCAGACAGTTCTCACGGTCGATAACCGGAACATTCGGGATTGCCTGTGCAAATGGAGTGTAAATAGCAGTTCTGTTATTTAATCCTCTGTTAAATTCGTTCGGAATCTTCTTGGACGGACATTTTTCCTGGCAGACACCGCAGCCTGTACATTTGTCCATATTTACACTTCTTGCTTTCTTTCTGATATCAACGGTGAAATCACCTACGAAACCGCTGACATGTTCTACTTCACTGTATGTATAAATATTGATCTTCTCATGTGCTGCTGCCTCTACCATCTTCGGTGTGAGGATACATGCAGAACAGTCAAGTGTCGGGAATGTTTTATCAAGCTGTGACATTCTTCCACCGATACTTGGAGTCTTCTCTACGATATCTACTTCATATCCTGCATCAGATCGGAAGAGCACACGTCTG
>OLCT01000350.1_pt1 | contig 9900 bp, 6 predicted proteins | sample 1607931 | NCBI WGS metagenome assembly OLCT01 (sample SAMN02674698, study PRJEB24791) | human gut metagenome, SKBSTL036 | isolation source: stool | host: Homo sapiens | place: USA
ATGTATTGCCGAAGTTGTCGGAAAAGAATATGAAGTAAAATTTATCGCCGAAAATGAATTCGATCCGAAAGATTTTGAGGATAAAACCGCCACACCGAAATCAAAAGTAACTGTATCTCAGGCTGCAAACCTGAATCCCAAGTATACATTTGATACTTTTGTCGTTGGTGGAAACAACAATTTTGCACATGCTGCATCACTTGCAGTTGCAGAATCACCGGGTGAAGTCTATAATCCCCTCTTTTTATATGGAGGTGTCGGACTTGGAAAAACCCATCTTATGCACTCCATCGCTCACTTTATTTTAGAAAATGAGCCAGAGAAAAAAGTATTATATGTAACAAGTGAAACGTTTACAAATGAACTGATCGAAGCAATTAAAAACGGAAAAACTGGCAATGAATCCGCAATGACTGCTTTTCGCGAAAAATACAGATCGATTGACGTCCTTTTAATAGATGATATCCAATTTATTATCGGAAAAGAAAGTACACAGGAAGAATTCTTTCACACATTTAATCATCTTCACATATCCGGCAAGCAGATCATCATCTCCAGCGATAAGCCTCCAAAAGACATTGAAACACTGGAAGCTCGTCTCCGCTCCCGCTTTGAATGCGGCTTAGTCGCAGATATTTCCTCACCTGATTATGAAACACGAATGGCAATTCTCAGGAAAAAGGAAGAATTGGACGGACTGGACAAATACAATATTCCGGATGCTGTTATGCAGTACATTGCTTCTAATGTAAAGTCAAATATCCGTGAGCTTGAAGGCTCTTTAAACAAATTGATCGCATTATATAAGTTAAAAAATGCACCGATTGATATCAATTTGGCTGCGGAAGCGCTGAAAGATATCGTTTCACCAAATGAAAACAGACAAGTCACCCCGGAATTAATCCTGGATGTTGTCTCAGAACACTTTAATATTTCGATCGCTGACTTAAAAAGCGGCAAACGAAACGCTGAAATCGCAATTCCGCGTCAAATAGTTATGTATTTATGCCGTACTATGACCGATACTCCACTCAAAGCAATCGGTCTGACACTTGGTGGTCGTGATCATTCTACGATCAGCCATGGAGTTGATAAAGTTACTGCTGATATCAAGGCCAGTGACACCTTCAGCAACACCATTGATATTATTAAGAAAAAATTAAATCCAGTTTAGATTGTTATTTTTTTAACGGCTATTGTGGATTAATATGTGGAAAAACTGTGGATAGATTGTTCGTTCATTGTGGATAATTTTTTCTGTGGAAAACTCGCTTAAGTTATCCCAATTTTGCGAACGTATTATCCTTTGTTTTTCCACATACTTTTCGAGCGTAAAAATCGCTCAACCATAGGGATTTTTAGGGTTATCCACATATCCACAGCCCCTACGGCGGTTACGGCGGATAACTTTCATATATTTACTCAAAGCAAATACCGAAAGGAGTTATACACATGAAAATCATTTGCACAAAATCAAATTTAGTCAAAGGTGTCAGTATTGTCTCCAAAGCAGTTCCTTCTAAAACAACCATGCCAATCTTAGAATGTATCTTAATTGATGCAACAACAGATACAATCAAATTGACAGCGAATGATATGGAACTTGGAATTGAAACTACGATTGAGGGAACCATTCTTCAAAAAGGAATCATTGCATTGGATGCCAAGATTTTTTCAGAAATCGTAAGAAAACTTCCTGATAATGAAGTGATTATTGAAACAAATAGTAATTTGCAGACACTGATCACCTGCGAGAAAGCGAAATTTAATATTTCCGGAAAATCAGGAGAAGATTTTTCTTATCTACCTTATATCGAAAAAAAGGATTGCATCACACTTTCTGAATTTACGCTCAAAGAAGTGATTCGTCAGACAATTTTTTCAATCTCTGATATGGACAGCAATAAACTGATGTCGGGTGAATTGTTTGAAGTAGATCAGAATATTCTGAAAGTGGTTTCCCTGGACGGACACCGTATTTCCATTAGAAAAATCGAATTAAAAGAATCTTATGAGCCTAGAAAAGTTGTCGTTCCAGGAAAGACACTTCAGGAAATCAGTAAAATCCTTTCTGGTGAGACAGAAAGTGAAGTTACTATTTATTTTACAAATAATCATATCGTGTTTGAGTTCAGCAACACCGTTGTTGTGTCAAGATTGATCGAAGGAGAATATTTCCGTATCGACCAGATGCTCTCAAACGATTATGAGACAAAAGTGCGAATCAATAAAAAAGAACTGTTAAGCTGTATTGATCGTGCAACACTTCTTGTGAAAGAAGGAGATAAGAAGCCGATCATTATTAATATTACCGATGAGTCTATGCAGCTGAAGATCCAGTCACAGATTGGTTCTATGAATGAAGAGATCATGATTACCAAAGACGGAAAGGATCTGCTGATCGGATTTAATCCGAAGTTTTTGATCGATGCGCTGCGCGTGATCGATGACGAGGAGGTCAGCCTGTACTTCATGAATGCAAAAGCACCTTGCTTTATCAAAGATGAAGAACAAAGTTATATCTATCTGATCCTTCCAGTAAACTTCAATGCGGCTGCATAAATATGCAACATAGCAATGCATATTTATGCAGAAAAACTACGAAACGTATTTTCAATGTGCGAGAGGACGAAGAAATGGAAATTATTAAATTAAGAGATGAGTACATTAAATTAGGACAGGCATTAAAAGCGGCAGGATTTGTAGAATCTGGTGTTGATGCGAAATTTGTTATTCAGGATGGATTGGTATCTGTCAATGGGGAAATAGAAGTGCAGCGTGGAAAGAAACTTTATGCTGGAGATGTTGTCTCTTTTGATGGACAGGAGATCCGAATTGAGAAATAATAAGGACAGTTGGTGCCGGTATGGTAATTAAGTCATTAAAATTAAAAAACTTTAGAAATTATGATTTTCTCAGCATCGAGTTTGACCATGCTACCAATATATTTTATGGCGACAATGCTCAGGGTAAGACAAATATTTTAGAGGCGGTCTATCTGACCGGAACAACGAAATCTCACAGAGGTACGAAAGATCGGGATTTGATTCAATTTGGAAATGAAGAGTCTCATATTGAGACGGTGATCGAGAAAGATGGAATCGAGTTTCAGGTGGATATGCATCTGAAGAAGAACAGTCCAAAGGGAATTGCGATCAATAAGATTCCAATCCGAAAGGCAAGTGAGCTGTTTGGACTTGTTCATCTTGTATTTTTCTCTCCGGAAGATCTGAACATTATCAAGAACGGACCTGCCGAGCGGAGAAGATTTATGGATCTGGAATTGTCCCAGCTTGATAAAGTCTATCTGAGTGATCTGGCAAATTATAACAGAATCATCAATCAGAGAAACCGTCTGTTAAAAGACTGCCAGAATCGTGCAGAATTAAATGAGATGCTGGATTTATGGGATATGCAGCTGATTCAGTATGGCAGTCGGATCATGGAAAGACGGGAAAAATTTCTGGAAGAAGTAAATGAAATAATATCTGGAATTCATTATAAATTGACGGGAGGCCGAGAAACGATTACAATTTCATATGAGAAAAACATTGGGCAGATGGAATTCGAGTCGGTTCTGAAAAAGAACAGGGAGCGGGATATTCGAATGAAAAGCACCTCAGCAGGACCACACAGAGATGACATCTGTTTTTTGACAAAAGATATTGATATTCGTAAATTTGGTTCCCAGGGACAGCAGAGGACAGCAGCATTATCCTTGAAGCTTTCTGAGATAGAGATTGTCAGAAAGTTGATCAAGGATACGCCGGTTCTTTTGTTGGATGATGTCCTGTCAGAACTGGATAAGAACAGACAGAATTATTTATTAGACAGCATTCATGACATACAGACATTGATCACCTGCACTGGTGTCGATGAGTTTGTAAATCACCGCTTTTCGATAAATAAAATATTTCATGTAAGTAATGGAGTCGTAGTAAAGGAAAATTAGGAGGACTATAATGAGTACAGAATATGGTGCAGATCAGATTCAGATATTGGAAGGACTGGAGGCCGTCAGAAAAAGACCTGGAATGTACATTGGGAGCACATCTTCCAGAGGGTTACATCATCTTGTATACGAAATTGTAGACAATGCGGTCGATGAAGCACTCGGCGGATATTGTGATACGATTTTTGTATCGATCAACAAAGATAATTCGATCACAGTTATTGACAACGGACGTGGAATTCCGGTTGGGATCAATCATAAAGCAGGACTTCCGGCGGTTGAGGTCGTATTTACCGTGCTGCATGCCGGAGGAAAATTCGGTGGCGGAGGATACAAGGTGTCCGGTGGACTTCACGGAGTGGGTGCCTCAGTAGTAAATGCCCTGTCAGTATGGCTGGAAGTAGAGATTTACAACGAGGGCAAGATTTACAAACAGCGCTATGAGCGCGGGAAATCTGCCTATCAGCTGAAAGTGGCAGGAGAATGCGAAGCGGACAAGACCGGAACGAAAGTTACATTCTTGCCGGATGCCGAGATTTTTGAAGAGACAGAGTTTGATTATAATATTTTGAAGCAGAGATTCCGTGAGATGGCATTTCTTACGAAAAATCTGAAGATTGTTTTAGCAGATGAGAGACCGGAAGAACGCATCGAGAAGACATTTCACTATGAAGGTGGAATCAAGGAATTTGTGCAGTATTTAAACAAAAGCAAGACTCCTCTTTATGAGCAGATTATTTACTGTGAGGGACAGAAAGACGGAGTTGCAGTAGAAGTGGCAATGCAACACAATGATTCTTATACAGACAATACATATGGGTTTGTAAATAACATCACTACACCGGAAGGCGGTACACATGTTGTCGGTTTTCGAAATGCACTTACAAAGACTTTCAATGAGTATGCAAGAAAAAATAAGCTGTTAAAAGATAGTGAACCAAATCTTTCGGGAGAAGATATCAGAGAAGGTCTGACAGCAATTATCAGCGTTAAGATTCAGGATCCACAGTTTGAAGGACAGACGAAGCAAAAACTTGGAAACAGTGAGGCAAGAGGTGCGGTTGACAGTGTACTGAGTACACAGTTAGAGATTTTCCTTGAACAGAATCCGCAGGTTGCCAAAGTTGTCATCGAGAAGTCTGTTCTGGCACAGCGTGCGCGGGAAGCGGCCAGAAAGGCAAGAGATCTTACAAGAAGAAAATCAGCCTTAGAGGGAATGTCACTTCCAGGAAAACTTGCAGATTGTTCAGAGAAGGATGCATCCAAATGTGAGATTTACATTGTAGAGGGAGATTCTGCGGGTGGATCGGCAAAGACTGCCAGAGACCGTGCAACTCAGGCAATTCTTCCGCTTCGAGGAAAGATTCTGAATGTAGAGAAAGCAAGACTAGATAAAATCTATGCAAATGCAGAAATCAAAGCGATGATCACAGCCTTTGGAACGGGAATTCACGAGGATTTTGATATTTCAAAACTGCGATATCATAAGATCATTATCATGACCGATGCCGACGTGGACGGCGCTCATATCAGTACGCTTCTTCTGACATTTTTATATCGGTTTATGCCGGAACTGATCAAACAAGGATACGTTTATCTGGCGCAGCCTCCGCTCTATAAGTTGGAGAAAAACAAAAAAGTATGGTATGCTTACAGTGATGAAGAATTAAATAAGATTCTTCAGGAAGTTGGAAGAGATGGAAATAATAAGATTCAGCGTTACAAAGGTCTTGGAGAGATGGATGCGGAACAGCTTTGGGAGACAACAATGGATCCGGAGCACCGCGTGCTTCTGCGTGTGACAATGGATGAGGAATCTTCATCCGAATTAGACCTTACTTTTACGACACTTATGGGAGATAAAGTAGAGCCTAGACGAGAGTTTATCGAGGAGAATGCAAAATACGTGCAAAATCTTGATATTTAAAGGTTTTTACAGCGTTGATGAAAATGTATTTCAAGTAAGGAGAAGACAATGGAAGATAATATTTTTGATAAAGTTCATGAGGTTGACCTGAAAAAGACGATGGAAGACTCTTATATTGATTATGCAATGAGCGTTATTGCCTCCCGTGCACTTCCGGATGTCAGAGATGGTCTGAAACCGGTACAGAGAAGAATCCTCTATTCCATGATTGAACTGAACAATGGACCGGATAAGCCGCATCGTAAGTGTGCCCGTATCGTCGGAGATACGATGGGTAAATATCACCCGCATGGAGATAGTTCGATTTATGGAGCGCTTGTCAATATGGCGCAGGAGTGGTCTACAAGATATCCGCTTGTGGATGGTCATGGAAACTTCGGTTCAGTCGATGGAGATGGCGCTGCTGCCATGCGTTATACAGAGGCCAGATTAAGCAGAATTTCTATGGAGCTGACAGCTGATATCAATAAAGACACAGTAGATTTCACACCAAACTTTGATGAGACGGAAAAGGAGCCGGCGGTACTTCCGGCCAGATTTCCAAATCTGCTGGTCAATGGTACGTCAGGAATTGCGGTTGGAATGGCGACGAATATTCCACCGCATAATCTAAGAGAAGTCATTGCAGCAGTGGTAAAGATTATTGATGACCAGATAGAAGAAAACGGCGAGACGAGCATAGAAGATATTTTGCAAATCGTCAAAGGGCCGGATTTCCCAACTGGAGCAATGATCCTTGGAACGAGAGGAATCGAGGAGGCATACCGCACCGGAAGAGGAAAAATCCGTGTACGTGCAGTGACGGATATAGAGCCGATGGCAAATGGAAAGAGCCGTATCGTTGTCACAGAATTACCATATATGGTGAATAAAGCTCGTCTGATCGAGAAGATTGCAGAGCTTGTACGCGATAAGAAGATTGACGGAATTACAGATTTAAGTGATCAGTCTAACCGAGAAGGTATGCGTATCTGTATCGAGCTGCGCCGGGATGTCAATGCAAATGTTGTTCTGAATCAGCTGTACAAACATACACAATTGCAGGATACGTTTGGTGTGATCATGCTGGCACTGGTCAACAACGAGCCGAAAGTCATGAACATTCTTGAGATGCTGAACTATTATCTCAGACATCAGGAAGAGGTCGTGACAAGACGTACGAAATATGAACTCAATAAGGCAGAAGAGCGCGCGCATATTTTGGAAGGCTTGCTGATCGCCCTTGATAATATTGATGAGGTTATCAGAATTATTCGTAATTCCAAGAATGCACAGGCTGCGAAAGAAGGACTGATCGAAGCATTCCAGCTGACAGATGTACAAGCACAGGCGATTGTAGATATGCGTCTGCGTGCACTGACCGGTCTGGAACGGGAAAAGCTTGAAAATGAATATAAGGAGCTCATGGAGCGCATTGGAGAATTGAGAGCAATCCTTGCAGACAGAAAACTTCTTTTAGGTGTGATCAAGGAAGAAATTCTTGTGATCAGTGGAAAATATGGGGATGACAGAAGAACTTCCATTGGTTTTGATGAGTTAGATCTTTCTACAGAAGACCTGATTCCGGAGCAGGATGTTGTGATCACAATGACAAAGCTTGGTTATATCAAGCGGATGACAACAGATACCTTCAAGAGTCAGAACCGCGGCGGTAAAGGAATCAAGGGAATGCAGACCATTGAAGAAGATTATGTAGAGGAATTATTTATGACCTCGACACATAACTATATCATGTTCTTTACCAGTACCGGACGAGTATACCGGATGAAAGGCTATGAGATTCCGGAGGCTGGAAGAACTGCAAGAGGAACTGCGATCATCAATTTATTGCAGCTCATGCCGGATGAAAAGATTACTGCGATGATTCCGATCCGTGAATATGAAGACGGGAAATATCTGTTTATGGCGACGAAAAAAGGTCTTGTGAAGAAGACGCCAATTACAGATTATGCAAATGTCAGAAAGACAGGGCTTGCTGCGATCACACTTCGTGAAGATGATGAGCTGATTGAAGTAAAGATCACAGACAATGAAAAAGATATCATCATGGTAACAAAATACGGTCAGTGTATCCGTTTCAAAGAGCAGGATGTAAGATCAACGGGAAGAACTTCTATGGGTGTACGAGGAATGAACCTGAGCGATCGCGATGAAGTGATCGGAATGCAGTTACATACCCAGGGAGATTACCTTCTGATCGCTTCTGAAAAGGGAATGGGAAAACGTACTGCAATTGAAGAGTTCACCTGTCAGAATCGTGGCGGAAAAGGTGTGAAGTGCTATAAGATCACGGAGAAAACCGGAAATGTGATCGGAGTTAAAGCAGTAAACGAAGACAATGAAATTATGATCATCAATACAGAGGGAATTGTAATTCGAATGGAATGTGCAGGAATTTCTATTCTTGGTCGTGTTGCATCGGGAGTGAAACTGATCAACCTTGACTCCAATACAAAAGTTGCCAGCATTGCAAAAGTGAGAGAAACTGTCGCAGAAGAAAAGGCTGAAGTAGAAGAAGCAGGTTCAGAAGAAAGTCTTGAATTAGAAACAAATTAGAAAAAATGATGGAATCAGATATCCTATGTCACAAATAGAGTGCATCTGCATATGCTGAAACAAGGCAGAACAAGGAAGCATGTAGGAGGTAACAAGCTATGGTTCAGTTTATGAATGAGACAGCAGATGCATATGCACAGATACGAGGAGATGTCGGACATTCTAAGATCAAGGGAAATATTTATTTCTTTGAAATGTACGGGGGAACACTGGTTGTGGCAGAAGTGGAAGGTCTTCCAAATGCAGAAAATGCTCCAAACGCAAATTTCTACGGATTCCATATTCATGAAGGAGCATTATGTACAGGAGATGAAGATGATCCATTTGCTCAGACAAAGGGACATTATAATCCGGAAAATACAGTACATCCAGGGCATGCGGGGGATTTTCCTCCATTGCTTGCAAATGAGGGGCTTGCATGGAGCGCCTTTTACACAGACCGGTTTTACCCGGAAGAAGTGATCGGAAGAACAGTTGTCATCCATGGGATGGCAGATGATTTCCGGACACAGTCATCAGGAAATTCCGGAAGTAAGATCGCATGCGGAGAGATTGTATCGGAATAGTCGATTCTAGAAAGAGAATATTGGGAAAAAGAGAAGGAATATCTGGATACAGGTATTCCTTTTCTTTGTGATGTATACTATAATCTTAGATAGATGAAAAATTTCAGAAGATTCAGATCAATGAGGAGGTCCCTATGATTCGAACAATAGATGTCAGTGAGATTACAAAAAATGTAAAAGAAATGTGTATTGAAGCTAATTATTATCTTTCAGATGATATGAAGAATGCATTGCAGACGGCAGTGAGAACAGAAGAGTCTCCACTTGGCAGACAGATTTTAGAACAGCTTCAGGAAAATCTGGAGATTGCAGCAACAGATATGATTCCAATCTGCCAGGATACCGGAATGGCAGTTGTATTTTTAGAGATTGGACAAGAGGTACATCTGACCGGGGGAAATCTGGAAGAGGCTGTCAATGCGGGGGTACGTCAGGGGTATGTGGAAGGATATTTGAGAAAATCTGTGGTAAAGGATCCGATTCTGAGAGAAAATACAAAGGATAACACCCCGGCAGTTATTCATTATAAAATTGTTTCTGGTGATCAAGTGAAGATCAAAGTGGCGCCGAAGGGATTCGGAAGTGAAAACATGAGTAAAGTTATGATGTTGAAGCCGGCAGATGGATTGGAAGGGGTAAAGCAAGCGATTCTCAATACAGTGGCAGAGGCAGGACCAAATGCGTGCCCACCAATGGTAGTCGGTGTTGGAATCGGAGGTACTTTTGAAAAATGTGCGCTGATGGCAAAGGAAGCATTGACAAGGGAGGTTGGCGTCCATTCGGAAATCCCATATGTGAAAGAATTAGAAGAAGAAATGCTGCAGAAGATCAACCAGCTTGGCATTGGACCGGGAGGATTGGGAGGCGTGATGACCGCTCTTGCAGTTAATGTCAACACA